>Ga0307508_10000007_pt1 | contig 268359 bp, 255 predicted proteins | sample 9_EM_MG_FD_203089 | JGI IMG/M metagenome (GOLD analysis project Ga0307508, IMG submission 203089) | Populus trichocarpa ectomycorrhiza microbial communities from riparian zone in the Pacific Northwest, United States - 9_EM | ecosystem: Host-associated > Plants > Roots > Unclassified | place...
TGCGTGAGGCCGCGTCGGGATATGCCCCCGACAGGGCAGTAACTTTGGTGTTCGCATAACTTCGCTGCGCGAAGTGAGCGAACCCCCGCTGCGCGAACTTTCGCTTCCCCGAAAGAAAGTCTGACTTCGCGCCGTTTGTCTGAACGCAGTGAGCGCAGCGAACGAAGTGAGTTCGGCGCGGCCGCAAAGACCGAGCAGCGCAAGGCAGCCCTCGCAACGCGAGGGCCGAGGAGGCAGGGGTCGCTTCTTTGCCTCCTTTCTTGTCGATACAAGTTCGCGAAGCGGGGATCTGCTCACTTTGCGAAGCAAAGTTATGCAGATACCAAAGGGGGTCGGCTGCCGGGACGAAAAACCGGCGCGGCCTCACGCAGTGAACAAGAGCCTCATGCGCATGCAGGCACGAAAGGCACAAGGCTTCGATCCGCGAAGCGGACCCTGTCCTGAGCCCGTCGAAGGGTCAGCCCGAACGGGTGGTGCCGCGCGAAACGGGTGGAGGTGCGCGACCTTGCCGGCCCGAACGGTAGGGAAACTCGAAAATCTCCCAGCCTCAAATGATCACAGTGCTATCGGCATCCCAGTCGAGCACGTTCCAGCGGGTGGCGCCGTTCGGCCCGGAGATCACGGCCTCGCGCTTGCCGTTGCGGCGGATGTTGCAGGCTTCGTCACGGCCTTCCAGCGCCGGCAGCGTGGAGCGGTGCACGCTCAGGCGCCCGGCTTCGAGCTGGCAGAAGGAAATCTCGAAATCGAGCAGGCGCTGCCAGCCGTCCACCCGGCTGTGGACCAGTTCGGCCAGCGAGCTTGCGCCGGCGGGCCAGTCGGCGCTGCGGGTTCGCACGCGCATCGCATAACGCCCCGACACCAGCATCAGGCTGCGCGGCGCACCCGCCGCCACCGGCAGGGATTCGAGGGCCACAAAGCGGCCGGTCGAGCCGGGCATGCGCTCCCACACCTCGCGGTACTCGCTGTGGATGCCGGTCTCGACCAGGCGGTGGGGCGTCTCGAAGGTGATCCGGCCGACGTCGGGGGTGGCCTGCGGCGGCTGGAAGTCGAGCTGGCGGTGCCAGGTGCAGGTCTCCGCGCCGTCCTGCCGGTCAACGCTGGTCAGGCCGCAGAAGCCCTGCTGCAGGGCCAGCATCTCGGGCGTGGGGTCGCCGGGGCAGCGGGCGGCCGGCGGCACGCGCAGGTCGGCATGCCAGCGAGGCGTTTGCATCCAGCGCACGAAGGTGCTGGTGTCGCGATGCTCAGGGGTTTGCAGCAGGGTACGGTTCCAGACGCCGCGGTAACGGGATGGAACGTCATTCAACGGAAAAGGACTCATTCGACAGGCTGAGGGAACGCGGGCAAGGCGCGAAAGAATGCCATGTCGTGATTGGGCCAGAGTTGCGCGCCGGTGTGACCTGACAGATCTTTCAGCTTGCGGATACTTTGAATTGCCTGTTGTTCCTGGCCTTGCCACAGCGTGCCGGGGGCAATTTCGTCGTCCAGGTTCTCCTGCAGGTCGGCCGCATCGCCGCAAAGCAGCACCGGCGGGCCCTTGGGCAACTCGATCCACATCGACATGTGGCCCGCAGTGTGGCCGGGCGAAGTGATCGCACGCACGCCCGGCACCACGTCGTACTCGCCGCGGTGCAGGCGGAACTGCAGCGGCGTGCCGGCATCGTCGACCAGATCGTCGCTGAAGACGGCCGGGTCGCCGCCGGTGGCCGCGGCATCCCATTCGTCCTGCTGCAGGTGGATTTCGGCACCGCAGCCGCAGCGGCGCAACTCCTTCAAGCCGCCGGCGTGGTCGAAGTGCAGGTGGCCGATGAAGATCACGTCCACATCGGCCGGGGTGAGCCCCAGGCGTGACAGGTGGCGCGGAATGCGTTGCTCCTCGCTCATCTCGGGTGCGCCGAAGTCGAACACCGCCGGGTCGTACCAGCGCGCGCGGGCCAAGGGGTCGGCGATCTTGGCGTGGTCGCAGCCCACGTCGTAGAGGATGCGGCCGTTGGCCGTCTCGATCAGGTAAGCCAGGATCGGCGCCTCGATCAGCTGGCCGTGGCCGCGCCGGTAGGTCGAGATCGTCTTGTCATAGCGGTGCGTGGCCGTGAGCAGCGGCCACATCTTGCGGACTTGGGTCATGTCGGGCCTGTCTACGGGGTGAGCGCGGCGACCACGGACATCGGTGCTCGCCACGCTGCCGAAGATACCGCCTGCGGCGAAACCAGGCCGGCGAACGCAGCAGGAAGCCGCGTGCATCGAAGGTCAGCACATCGGCCCGCTCAACGTGGTGTCGCATGTGCTTGCGTCGCAGGTCGGTGAACGGCGCGTAGCAGCTGCCGTTGATCCAGGTCATCGCTGCACCCCAGCGGGCGTTGATGTTGCCGTCGCGAAAGATCGCCATGTGCGCGAACTCGTGGATGAAATACGCCGACCACACCAGCGTCAACACCACCAGTACGAAGCCGAGCGCATTGAGCCACCACGGCGCCGCCACCAGCAGCGCCACGCCCAGCGGCCAGCCGAGCAAGGTGAATGCGAGCGCGGTGGTGTTCGGCACCACACCATCGGGGTAGCGAAAGGTCTGCGAGATGCTCATGCGAACCTCGGGCGTTGAATCTTGACGCCTCTGCACCGCGTCATTCCCGCGCAGGCGGGAATCCAGTGTGGCGGCACATCGTGGATTCCCGCCTGCGCGGGAATGACAGGGGAGCGACTCTTACTTCTTGGCCAGCGCGTTGACGAACTGCGCGTCCATCGTGCTCTCGGCGGCCGGCACTTCCTTGATCTGCCCCTTGGCCTTGAGGATCTCGCCGATGATTTCGCCGCTGGCGTAGTACGAGGTGGTCTGCTTGGCCTTGACGAAGGCCTTGGGCATCTCGGGCACGGGAATGTTGTACACGCCGGTCAGCTGTTCCTTGACCTCTTTGGCCGACACGCCCATGAACTTGCCGATGATCTTGTTGGCTTCATCGGGCTTGGCCTTCATGTAGGCCAGTGCGTCGATGTAAGCCTTCATCACGCCGGTGATGTCGGCCGGGCGGGCCTTGATGCCTTTCTCGTCGAACACCAGCACGTCGGCGATCAAGCCGGGTGCCTGCTTCGACGAATAGACCACGTGGAACTTCTTGCCGCCGTCTTGCCCGACGACCTGCGACAGGCTGGGCTCGTAGGTCACGCCGATGGGCATCTGGCCCGAGGCCATGGCGGCCGGCACCGCTTCGGGCGTCATGTTGACGGCGGTGATGTCCTTGTCGGTCAGGCCGTTAGTCTTGAGCGCATACGAGAGCAAGAAGTCCGAAGGCGAGAGCGGGTTGAAGCCGATCTTCTTGCCCTTGAACTCCGACACCTTGGTGATGGCCTTGCCGGCCACGATGGCGTCGCCGCCGTTCGAATAGTCGATCGGCATCACGACCTTCTGCATCGAGATGCCGGCCGCCTGCCCGATCACCTGGTCGTAAGTGAGCATCGCGCCATCCACCGCACCGCTGGCCAGTGCCGCGGGGATCAGCGCCGGGTCGGTGAAGACCTGCAGCGAGACCTTGAGGTTGTATTTCTTGTAGAGGTCGAGCGCGTCGGCCACGTAGAACGGGCCGTAGCCGATCCAGATCACGGTGCCGATCTTCATCGTCGCGGGAGCGGCGAATGCAACGGCCGCGGCCAGAGACAAGGCGAGGCCGGCGAGCGGCTTGACCAGCGAGGCCAACAAGCGGCCGGACGGCGATGGCGATTGTGTTGACGCGGAGAGAGGGCGAATCAGAATCAATGACGCAAACGAGTGCATATGAGGGCTCCTGAATGAAGGGACGTGCGCAGGAAGAGACGATCTGAACGTCGCTCTCCCGGGCTTTTATCCCTCCGTGGAGCCTCGATGCGTGGGCCATCGCGGCCGGGACACTCTCGGACCAGCCACCGGACGAACTCGTGCTCGCCGATCGGAACCCTAGTGCCCCTGCGCAAGAGCATTACGGATGTTCTGGAACACCCGGAACCGCTCTACCTGCGCAGTAAGTTGAGCAAAGCGCATGCCAAGTTCTGAACAGAAATCACGCGCTCGATTCGCCGATTGAGGGCGCCGGTGCGCGATGCTCGTCCGCCTTGGTGCGCTGGGCCGCACCAAGGCACATCAGCGCATCAAGACCAGGGCCTGGCCGGCGGTGACGGGCTGGCCGGCACTGCACATCAGCCGCTCGATGCGGCCATCGCACGGCGCGTACACGGTGATCTCCATCTTCATCGACTCGACGACGACCAGCGCCTGCCCGGCAGTCACGACATCACCGTTTTTCACCAGCACGGCCCACACGCCGCCCGACACCTGCGAGCCGACGACTTCACCGTCGAAGTTGTCGGCGGCGTTGGCATCCGACGCACCGTCGACCGCCGCCGCATCTTGCGCAGCTTCGGACAAACCCGCGACACGCCAGCGCTCGCGCTCGTCTTCGAACGCGGCCTGCTGCGTTCGCTTGAACGACTCGATGGACACCGCCTCCTCGCGCAGAAAACGCTCGTAGTCAGAGAGCCGGAAGCTTCCCTCTTCGATGCGCAGCGAGGCGCGGCCGGCGATGAAGTCGCGGCGCAATGCGAGCAACTCATCGGCGCTCACGGGGTAAAAGCGGATCTGGTCGAAGAAGCGCAGCAGCCAGGGCTTGCCGGCCTCGAAGTGAGATGTCGTGCGCCAGCGGTTCCACATCTGCACCGTGCGGCCGACGAACTGGTAGCCGCCCGGGCCTTCCATGCCGTACACGCAGAGGTAGGCACCGCCGATGCCCACCGCGTTCTCAGGCGTCCAGGTGCGCGCGGGGTTGTACTTGGTGGTGACGAGACGGTGCCGCGGGTCGAGCGGCGTGGCGACCGGCGCGCCCAGATACACGTCGCCCAAGCCGAGCACCATGTAGCGCGCAGCGAACACGATGTCGAGCACGGCCTGTTGATCGGCCAGGCCGTTGATGCGGCGGATGAATTCGATGTTGCTCGGGCACCAGGGTGCATCGGCGCGCACCGACTGCATGTACTTGTCGATGGCCAGGCGCGTGGCCGGGTCGTCCCAGGAGAGCGGCAACCACACGGTGCGGCTCGGCACCTCGATGTCGGGCACGGCACCGAGTTGCTCTTGCGCGGAGAGCAAATGGTCGAGCAGATTCGGCAACGGCAGTTGGGCGGCGTCGTAGTGCACCTGCAGCGAGCGGATGCCTGGCGTGAGATCGACGATGCCGGTGAGCCTGCCGTCAGCACGCCAGGTTTCGAGCAGAGTCATCAGCGCATGCACCTGGAACCGCAGCGTGAAATCGAGCTTCAGCTCGCCGAATTCGATCAGCACGTAGGCATCGCCGGCACGGCGGTACACCACCTCGACGCGCTCGCCTTCGGCCAGCGTGCGGTGCAGCACTGCAGCGTCGCGGGGCTGACTCTTCGCAGGCTGCAAGGTCAACAGCTGAAGGGGTTCGAGTTGCAGAGCGGCTTCCTGCGCTCGAGCGAGTGCCGTGGCCTGGTCGAGCGTCATCGGCTTGAAGCGCACAGTGTTGCCGGGCGAGAGCTGTCCGAGCTTCCACAGCTCGGCCTGCACCACCGTCGCGGGGCAGACGAAGCCGCCGAGGCTCGGGCCGTCAGGCCCGAGGATCACCGGCATGTCGCCGGTGAAATCGATCGCACCGATGGCGTAGGCGTTGTCGTGGATGTTCGACGGATGCAGCCCGGCCTCACCGCCGTCGCGCCGCGCCCAGGTCGGCTTCGGGCCGATGAGGCGCACTCCCGTGCGGCTGGAGTTGTAGTGCACCTGCCAGTCGGTAGCGAAGAAGACGTCGATGTCTTCGAGCGTGAAGAAGTCGGGCGCGGCGTGCGGGCCGATCAGCACGCCGATGTCCCAGTGCGTTGCGAAGCTCGGTGCCAATGCGGCTGCCGTATCTGCCGTCATGCAAGGCAAAGGAGTCGACCTGCCCACGTGGAGCACATCGCCCGCGCGCAGCAAACGCCCGCCGTGCCCGCCGAACTGGCCGAGCGTGAAGGTGGAGCGGCTGCCAAGGTACAGCGGCACGTCGATGCCACCCTCGACCGCGAGGTAGGCACGGCAACCTGCACCGGTGAGCCGGCCGATGCGCAAGGTCTGCCCGGCACGCACCTCGATCAGCGTGTTCATCGCGACCGCGGCGCCATCGAGCGTCAACTCCATCGGCGCGCCCGTGACGGCCACGCGCTGCTCGCTGCGAAAGCGCAAGGTCGGCCCGGCGACGGTGATCTCGAGCGCCGCATCGCCTGGGGCATTGCCAACGAGCCGGTTGCCGAGGCGCAGTGCCAGCGCATCCATCGGGCCCGAAGGCGGCACACCGACATTCCAGTACCAGAGGCGGCCCGGCCAGTCTTGCACCGAGGTCTGCACTCCAGGGCTGAGCACGTCGAACGCACGGCTCTCGGCCGTGAACGAGGCGAGGCTGCGTGTGGTGTGGCGGCCCTCGGCGAAGGGCGCGAACGACATCACGGCGCGCAGGTAATCGAGGTTCGATTCGAGGCCGGCGACGCGCGTCTCGCTTAAAGCGCTCGACAGCTTCGCGAGTGCATCGGCGCGGTCGCTGCCGTGCACGACGAGCTTGGCCAGCATCGGGTCGTAGTGCGAGCTGACCTCGGTGCCGCGCTCGATCCAGGTGTCGACGCGGATATCGGCCGGGAAGCTCACCTCGGTCAGCACGCCGGTCGATGGCTGGAAGTTCTTGAACGGGTCTTCGGCATAGAGCCGCGCCTGGATGGCGTGGCCTGCCGGCGCGATCTTCATCGACGCCAGCGGCGCCAGATCGCTTGCGCCCAGCTTCACCATCCACTCGACGATGTCGATGCCCGTCACCGCCTCGGTCACGCCGTGTTCGACCTGCAGGCGCGCATTCACTTCGAGAAAGAAGAACTCCTGCGTGTTCGCATCCACCACGAACTCGACCGTGCCTGCCGAGCGGTACGACGCGGCCTGCGCCAACCGGCATGCGGTGGACAGCAACGCATCGCGCACCTCGGCGCGCAGATGCGGCGCGGGTGTTTCCTCCACGACCTTCTGATTGCGACGCTGCAGCGAGCAGTCGCGTTCGCCGAGCGCGATGACCTTGCCGCGGCCGTCACCGAACACCTGCACCTCGATGTGCCGGGCATCGCCGATGTAGCGCTCGATGAACACGCCGCCGTCCGAAAAGTTGGCTTGCGCCAGCCGGCGCACCGACTCGAACGCGGCCCGCAATTCGTCGGCACCAGCGCACATCTGCATGCCAATTCCTCCGCCGCCGGCACTGCTCTTCAGCATCACCGGGTAGCCAATGGCAGCGGCACGTGCGAGCGCTTCGTCCACATCGGCCAGCAGGCCGCTGCCGGGCAAGAGCGGCACGCCCGACGACTCGGCCAGAGCACGCGCGGTGTGCTTGAGCCCGAACAGGCGCATCTGCTGCGGCGTGGGCCCAAGGAACACGAGGCCGGCGCGCTCGCACAGCTCGACGAAGGCGGCGTTCTCGGACAGGAAGCCGTAGCCAGGGTGAATGGCTTGCGCGCCGGTCTTCAACGCCGCGTCGATGAGCGACGGCATCGAGAGGTAGCTCGCGCTGACGGCGGCCGGGCCGATGCACACCGACTCGTCGGCCATCGCCACATGCAGCGATTCGGCATCGGCCTCGGAATAGACCGCCACCGAGGCGACGCCCATGTGCTTGAGGGTGCGGATGATGCGGCAGGCGATCGCCCCGCGGTTGGCGATCAGGACTTTGTTGAACATGACGACGGTTCGGTGAGGCAGGTCGTCCTGCGGATCACGGGCGGCAGCCGGTCGTCCGGCACCGTGAGTCCGTTCGCCCTGAGCCTGTCGAAGGGTGCGCCGTGCACCATGCCGGCTTCGACAGGCTCAGCCCGAACGGAGAAGGGGTGACTGTTTTTTTATTACGCATCCCACACCAGAAATCGCACCGGCGTCGGGTTGTAGGCGTTGCAGGGGTTGTTGAGCTGCGGGCAGTTGGAGACCAGCACCACCACGTTCATCTCGGCGCGCATCTCCACGTACTTGCCGGGTGCCGAGATGCCATCTTCGAAGCTCAGCTTGCCTTGCGGCGTGACCGGCACGTTCATGAAGAAGTTGATGTTGGAGACGATGTCGCGCTTGGTCAGCCCGCTGGGCGTGAGACTCGCCGCATCACGCGCGATGGCGGTGAGAAAGTTGTCGCGGCAGCTGTGCATGTAGCGCTTCTCGAGCGCGTAGCGCACGGTGTTGCTCTCGCAGGCGCAAGCGCCGCCCAGCGTGTCGTGGCGGCCGCAGGTGTCGGCCACGATGGTGAGTAGCGGCCGGCCCTCGCTCGACATGATCTGCGTGCCCATGCCAAGGTACAGCGCGCTCTGCGCCTGAATGGTGTGGGTGAGGCTGTAGCGCTCACTGGGGTCGGCCGCGTTGTAGAACAGCGCGTCGACGGCCTGGTTGCCTTCGAGGTCGGTGATGCGCAGCACCTGGCCCTTGGCGACGCGGCCCATCCACGGCTCGCCGGCAGCGCAGACCTGGTCGAGCACGGCCTGCGATGGCGCCAGCGAGCTTTCAACGATTTGTATCGGCATGGTGATCTCTTTCGATGGCGCGGCGTTCAGAGGAACCAGCGCTCGGTGTTGATGAAGCCGCGGCCGTTCTCGGCACATGAATGGCGGCACACGTCGTCGGCGCCGGCGGTGCCCGAGCGCCAGGCGGTCACCTGCACCGGCTTCGGGTCGTAAGTGGGCGTGGGGTCGAGCGGGTGCTGCGCCGCAGACAGCACCACGAGCGCATTCATCTCGAAGCGCAGGTCGACGTACTGGCCGGGTTGGCGGTGCGCCGCGTCGAAGCGCAGCACACCGTCTTCATCGGCCACGGCCTTGCTGAAGAAGTTGACGTTGGCGATCAGGTCGCGCTTGCCGAGGCCCCACTTGCCCAGCTCGATGAGCATGCCGTCGCGCCCATTGCGGTGCATGGCGTTGCGGTGCTCCTGGTAACGCGCTTCGCCGTACTTGGCCTGCGAGCGCGTGGCGTCTAGCAGGCCGCACACGGTGTCGTGCCAGCCGCAGCTGTCTTCGGGGATGGAGCACAGCACGCGGCCCATGTCGGAATACAGCGCATGGCCGCGTGTGAGAAACGCGGTGTGCTGCGCTTTCACGGTGTCGGGCATGTTGTAGCGCTCGCTCATCAGCTCGAAGTTGAAGAACAGCGCCGACAGGTTGGCCGCGCCGTGGGTGTCGGTGAAGCGCAGCGTGGTGCCGCGATTCACCCGGCCCGACCAGTGCGCGCCGCCGGGGATGGCGTCTTCCCACAGCACGAGTTCGGGGGCGAAGCGGGTGGAGGCATCTGGTACCGCCGCGCGCGCCAGGGGAGTGATGGTGTCGAAGGATTGCATGGTGGTATGGGGTGGTCAGAGCGCAGAACTCTGCGCGCAGAGCTTGTCGAGCAGTTCGAGGTCGGTCGCCATGCCGGAACTCTCGCGGATGCGCGCCAGAATCTCGGCCTTGAGCTCGCGGAATGGCGCGGTGTGCTTCATGTCCTGGTCGCGAGCACGAGGCAGCGGCACCGGGTAGATGCTGTGAATGCGGCCTGGGCGCGGCTCCATCAGCACCACGCGCTGGCCGAGGTAGATGGCTTCTTCCACGTCGTGCGTGACGAAAACGACGGTGGTCTTCTCGATGCGGTGGATGTGCAGGATCATGTCGTGCATGACCTCTCGCGACTGCGCGTCGAGCGCGCCGAAGGGCTCGTCCATCAGCAGCATCGACGGCCTGCCGAGCAAGGCGCGCGCGATGGCCACGCGCTGCTGCATGCCACCCGAGAGCTGGTTGGGGTACGAGTTGGCGACCTTGTCGAGGCCGATCAGGTTGAGCAGCGCATCGGCACGGCCGGCAGCGGCTTCAACATCCGATGACGTGATGTCGCCGCGATTCGCCTTCAGGCCGCGACTGAACTTGATGTTGCCCAGCACCGAGAGCCACGGGTAGAGGCTGTAGTGCTGGAACACCATCGCCCGTTCGGCACCCGGGCCGTTGATGAGCTTGCCGTCGCAATACGCTTCACCCGAGGTGGCGTACTCCAGCCCGGCGAGGATGCGAAGCAATGTCGATTTGCCGCAGCCCGAAGCACCGACCAGCGTGATGAACTCGTTGTGTTCGACCGAGAGGTTGACGTCTTGCAGCGCAGGCGTGCTGCTGGTGCTGCCGTCGTAGACCTTGCCGAGTTGGCGGATCTCGACCTTGCTCGGGATGATGTCGTTCTTCATGGCGTTCAACCCCGGCGGTGCATGTAGGGGAAGGCCCTGCGGTGCAGCCACCGGAAGGCCTGGTCCATCAGCAAACCGATCACGCCGATGAGGATGATGCCGCCGAAGATGGTGTCGGTCTTGAGGTAGCGCTGGGCCTTCAGGATCGAATAGCCGATGCCCGAGTTGGCCGCGACGAGCTCGGCCACGACCAGGTAGGTCCAGGCCCAGCCCATGGTGATGCGCAGCGTGTCGAGGATGGCTGGCTTGGCCGACTGCAGCAGCACCAGGCGGACGATCTCTTCACGCGAGGCGCCCATGGTCTGCGCCGCCTCGATCTGCGCGCGGGGCACGAGGCGCACGTTCTCGGCCACCATCAGCACCATCTGAAAGAAGGTGCCGATGAAGATGATCGAGATCTTGGCGCTCTCTTCGATGCCGAACCACAGCATCACCAGCGGAATGAAGGCGACCGCCGGCATGTAGCGGATGAAGTCGGTCAGCGGCTCCAGCAAGGCTTCGACCGGGCGGAAGGCGCCGATCAGCAGGCCGATCGGCAACGCCAGCACTGCCGACAGCAGAAAGCCGATCACCACGCGGTAGATGCTGATGCCGGCGTCGGTGAGCAGGTCGTCTTCAAGCAGCCAGGTGCTCAGGCGCGTGAACACCTTCAACGGGCCGGGCATGAACACCGTGTCGACCCAGCCGGAGGCCGAGAGGCCCGCCCACAGGGCAAGAGGCACGAGCAGCCCGATGGCCGCGAACATCCAGTACTGGCGCCGCGACAGCGCGCCGGCGACGACCCACAGGGACGGTCGTCGAGGTGACGAGGGAGGTGCAGACACGGCGGGCTCCTGAAGTCGTGAGACAAAGACGCGAGAGGGCAACGGCATGACCGCTTCCTCCCGGGCTTTTGTCCCTCCGTGGAGCCGCACTTTCGTGTGGCCGACTGCTCTCGGACCAGACAGCTTCAGTTGCGTGAAGCTCGGAACCCTAGCGGTCTTTTGCTGATCAGCGACGGCACTGCACATGCGTCGCCTCTCTCGAAAGTCAGAGCAGCAACTTCGGTGCCAGCGCCTTGCTGGCGCAGCGGGCCTTCAGGCGCACCAGAACCGTAACGCCCGCACCTCGATGAGGCAGCCGCTCGTCAGTCCTGCAAGCGGCCCAGGTTGAGATGCAGCACGCGGTCGCAGCGAACCGCCAGCGACTCGTCGTGCGTGACCATCACGAAGGCCATGTTCTGCTCGCGTGCGAGGCCCAGCATCAACTCGAACACGCCGTTGGCCGTGCCTCGGTCGAGGTTGCCGGTGGGCTCGTCGGCCAGCACACAGGCCGGGCGGCCGGCCAAGGCACGAGCGATCGCGACGCGCTGGCGCTCGCCACCCGACAGCTGCGCGGGCCGGTGGTCGACGCGCCCGGCCAAGCCCACTTGGGCCAGCACCGCCTGCGCCTGCGCGCGAGCTTCGGGCTTGGCTTGGCGGCGAATGCGCAGCGGCATGGCCACGTTGTCGAGCGCGGTGAATTCAGGCAGCAGGTGATGGAACTGGTAGACGAAGCCGAGCTGCTGGTTGCGCCAGTCGCCCTGCGCCGAAGCGCTCATCTCGGAGAAGTCGCGCCCTGCCAGGCGCACCTTGCCCTGCGTCGGCGCCTCCAGCCCGCCAAGCAGGTGCAACAGCGTGCTCTTGCCGGACCCCGAGGCCCCAACGATGGCCACCGTTTCGCCTTGCTGCACGGTGAGGTCGACGCCCTGCAGCACGTTCACGTCGAGCCCGCCTTCGTTGAAGCGCTTGTGCAGGCCCTTGGCCTCGATCACCACGCCCTTGGCTTCATTCATAGCGCAAGGCCTCGGCCGGCTGCACGCGGCTGGCGCGCCAGCTCGGGTACAGCGTGGCCACGAACGACAAGACCAGCGAGATCAGCGTGATGGGGAGAATGTCGGCCGACTGCGGCTCGCTCGGCATGCGGCTGATGAGGTAGATGCTGCTGGGCAGGAAGCTCGTGTGCAACGCGGATTCGATGAAGGGCACGATGACGTCGATGTTGAAGGCGATCAGCAGGCCGAAGAGCACGCCAGCGAGCGTGCCGATGACGCCCGATGCAGCGCCCTGCACCATGAATACGCCCATGATGGAACGCGGGCTCGCGCCCAGCGTGCGCAAGATGGCGATGTCGGCACGCTTGTCGGTGACGGTCATCACCAGCGTAGAGACGAGATTGAACGCGGCCACCGCAACGATCAGCGTCAGGATGATGAACATCAGGCGCTTCTCGAGTTGTACCGCGGCGAACCAGTTGCGGTTGGTGCGCGTCCAGTCGCGCACCGCCACTTGCGGACCGAGCGACTGCGCGAGTTCGGCCGCCACCACGGGCGCCTGGTGCAGGTCTTTCAGGCGCAGTTGAATGCCTGTCGGGCCTTCGACGCGAAAGAGCCGCGCCGCATCGTCGAGGTGGATCAGCGCGAGCGTGCTGTCGTATTCGTAGTGGCCGGAGTCGAAGGTGCCCACCACCGTGAGCTGCTTCAGCCTCGGCACCACGCCCGCCGGGGTGACCTGCCCGCCGGGCGCGACGATGGTCACGTTGTCGCCCTCTTTCACGCCGAGCGAGTGCGCGAGTTCGATGCCGAGCACGATGCCCCAGGTGCCGGGCGTGAGCTTGGCGAGCGTCGTGTCCTTCAGCTGGGCGGCCAGGTCGGTGACGGTGGCTTCATCCTTCGGCGAGATGCCGCGCACGACGGCGCCACGCATGTCGTCACCGCGGGCGATCAAGGCCTGGGCCGCAACGAAAGGGGCGGCGCCGATGACCAGGGGGTTCTGCCGGGCCTTGGCGGCCGTGGCCTCCCAGTTCGTCAACCCGCCACCCATCACGTCCGACACCTCGACGTGCGCCACCACGGAGAGCATGCGGTCGCGCACCTCTTTCTGGAAGCCGTTCATCACCGACAGCACGATGATCAAGGCCGCAACGCCGAGCGCGATGCCCAGCATCGACACGCCCGAGATGAAAGAGATGAAGCCGTTGCGCCGACCGGCGCGACCGGCTCGCGTATACCTCCAGCCGATCTGGAGTTCGTAAGGCCAATTCATTGGCCCCCCAGTCGCTTCGCTCCTGCCCCCAAGGGGCGCCACCCATCGGGCCGGGAGACCCGTCCTTTGGGCGTGGCTGGACAGATCGCTTGCTGCGCTCGCTTCGGACAGCTCACGCGCGCTCTATCCTGGCGTAAGCAGAGTGGTTGTGGATGGACTCGAAGTTCTCGACATCCACGCTGTAGCGGCCGATGCGCTTGTCGGCATTCAGCAGCAACGCCACGTCGCGCACCAGGTCTTCGACGAACTTGGGGTTCTCGTAGGCATGCTCGGTGACCCACTTCTCATCGGCGCGCTTGAGCATCGGCCAGATCTCGCTGGAAGCCGAGTCCTCGGCAAAGCGGACCAGCTCGGACCACGGCACGTCTTGCAGCAGCTCAGCGCGGATGGTCACGTGCGAACGCTGGTTGTGCGCGCCGTAGTCGGAGATTTCCTTGGAGCACGGGCACAGCGATTTCACCGGCACCACCACCTGCGACCACACCACCGCCTGGCCGTTGCGCGATTCGGCGACCCAGCTGCCCTGGTAGTCGAGCAGGCTTTCCAGCCCGGACACCGGCGCGCGCTTGCGGATGAAGAACGGGAAGCGTACTTCGATGCGGCCTTCGGTGGCGTGCAGCTTCTCGAGCATGGCGCTGAAATGCACGCGCAACGAAGCGGCATCAAGCGGCTCGTTCAGCGCATCGAGCCAGGCCACGAAGCGCGACATGTGCGTGCCCTTCTGCTCGGCCGGCAGCGCCACATCGAGGTCCCACACGCCGATGCTGGGCTGCGTGGTCTTGCCGGTGCGAAGCGTCAGCGGGTAGCGCACGTCTTTCACGCCCACGCGCTGGATGGCCAGGTGCCGCTCGTCGCGCTCGCTTTGCGTGTCGGGAATGTGCAGCGTGTCTTTCAACGCGTTCTTCATGTCGGTCATGTGATTCATAGCAACCTCTCAGCCGCCTGTGTTGGCGGTCTGATTCCACTGTCAGGCCCAAGAGGATGACAGCAATCGAAGCGCCCTGCCGCCCAAAGGGCTTGGTGGCGCGACTTCTTAACGATTGGCCGCAGGCCGCAACAGCGCAGGCCGTGCACCGAAGCGCTTGAGAACCGATTGCTCGATGCCCGCGGCGTCCAGGCCGCACAAGCTGAGCAGCTTGGCCGGATCCCCATGCTCGATGAACTCGTCGGGCAGGCCCAGGCTCAACACCGGCACCTCGATGCGTGCGGCCTGCAATGCTTCCATCACGGCGCTGCCTGCCCCGCCCATGAGGCAACCCTCTTCCACCGTGACGATTGCATCATGGCTGCGCGCCAGTTCAGTCACCAGGGCGACATCGAGCGGCTTGACGAAGCGCATGTTGGCGACCGTGGCGCCGAGGTTCTCGCCGGCGGCCAGCGCCGGGTACAGCAGCGTGCCAAACGCCAGGATGGCGATGCGTTCGCCCTGGCGGCGCACCTCGCCCTTTCCCCAAGGCAGAGCCTCGAGGGTCGACTCGATGGCTGTGCCGGCCCCCGCGCCACGCGGGTAGCGAACGGCAGTCGGGTGGTCTTGTTTGAAAGCCGCGGTGAGCGCCTGGCGGCATTCGTTCTCGTCGGCCGGCGCGAGCACGCTCATGTTGGGAATGCAGCGCAGGAAGGCGATGTCATAGATCCCCGCGTGCGTGGCACCGTCAGCGCCCACCAGACCAGCGCGGTCGAGCGCGAAGACCACCGGCAGGTTCTGGATCGCCACGTCGTGGATCAACTGGTCGTAGGCGCGCTGCAGGAAGGTGGAGTAGATCGCCACCACCGGCTTCATGCCTTCGCAGGCCAGGCCGGCGGCGAAGGTCACGGCGTGCTGCTCGGCAATGCCCACGTCGAAATAGCGCTTGGGAAAGCGCTGCTCGAACTCGACCATGCCGGAGCCTTCGCGCATGGCCGGCGTGATGCCGATGAGGCGCGGGTCAGCCTCGGCCATGTCGCACAGCCATTGGCCGAACACCTGGGTGAAGCTGGTCTTGCTCGGCGTGGCCGGTTTCTGGATGCCCTGGCTCGGATCGAACGGCGTCGGGCCGTGGTACTTCACCGGGTCGGCCTCGGCGAGCTTGTAGCCCATGCCTTTCTTGGTGACCACGTGCAGGAAGAGCGGGCCCTTCATGTCGCGCAGGTTCTCGAGCGTGGGCACGAGCGAATCGAGGTCGTGGCCGTCGATCGGGCCGAAGTAGGTGAAGCCGAATTCTTCGAAGATGGTGCCGGGCACGACCATGCCCTTGGCGTGTTCTTCGAAGCGGCGCGCCAACTCGAACAGCGGCGGCGCATTCTTCAGCACGGTCTTGGCGGTGTCGCGCGCGGCAGCGTAGAACTTGCCGCTCATCAGGCGCGCGAGATAGCGATTGAGCGCGCCCACCGGCGGCGAGATCGACATGTCGTTGTCGTTCAGCACCACCAGCATGTTGGCTTGCGAAACGCCGGCGTTGTTGAGCGCCTCGAAGGCCATGCCGGCGGTCATGGCGCCGTCGCCGATCACGGCGACCGAGCGGCGCTCTTCGCCGCGGATCTTGGCAGCCACGGCCATGCCGAGCGCGGCCGAGATGGAGGTGGACGAATGCGCGGTCCCGAAGGTGTCGTACTCGCTCTCGCTGCGCCGCGGGAAACCCGACAGGCCGCCAAGCTGGCGCAAGGTGGCCATGCGCTCGCGCCGGCCAGTGAGGATCTTGTGCGGGTAGGTCTGGTGGCCCACGTCCCAGATCAGGCGGTCGTTGGGCGTGCTGAACACGTGGTGCAGCGCGATCGTCAGCTCCACCGTGCCGAGATTGGACGACAGATGCCCGCCCGTCTGCGACACGCTTTGCAGCACGTAGTCGCGCAGCTCCACCGCCAACTGCTTGAGCTCCGGTCGGGAGAGGCGGCGCAGGTCGGCCGGGCTCTGGATGGTGTTGAGAAGGTTGTGGTCCATGTCAGTACCGACTGGCCGCCCCAAGAGACTGACGCGCCCCCTCGGGGGGCAGTGAACAAAGTGAACGTGGGGGTTGTTTCATGCTAGCTCTCCCGTTCCACCACGCGGTCGGCCAACTGGCTGAGCCAGGTCACTTCGCCCAAGCCGCTGCGCGCGAGCGCGGCCTGCGCCTTTTCCCGCAACTCCCTGGCGTGGCGGCGGGCGGCTTCGATGCCGAGCACCGTCACATAGGTGGGCTTGTTGTTGTGCATGTCCTTGCCGGCCGTCTTGCCCAGGGTTTCGGAGGCCTGGGTCACGTCGAGGATGTCGTCGACCACCTGGAAGGCCAGGCCCACCGCGTCGCCGTAGTCGGCCAGCGCCTGCCAGGTAGGGCCGGCGCAGTCGCCACAGGCGGCACCCATCAGCACGCTGGCCTGTAGCAAGGCACCGGTCTTGCGGTGATGCATGTCGCGCAACGCCTGCTCGTCGAGCGAGACGCCGATGCTGGCGAGGTCGATCGCCTGCCCGCCGGCCATGCCGGCGTGGCCTGCAGAGCGGGCCAGCAGCGAGCACAACCGTGCCTGCAACGCAGGCTCCACGCCTTCTTCGGGCGTGAGGACCTCGAAGGCCAGTGCCTGCATCGCGTCGCCGGCCAGCATGGCCTGCGCTTCGCCGAACTGCACATGGACGGTGGGCTTGCCGCGGCGCAGAACGTCGTTGTCCATGCAGGGCATGTCGTCGTGTACCAGCGAATACGCATGGATCAGTTCCACCGCGCAGGCCGCTCGCAGAGCCGCTTCGGAGGGGCCGTCGACCGCCTGCGCCGCCGCGAGCACCAGCAGCGGGCGCAAGCGTTTGCCGCCGTCGAGCACGCCGTAGCGCATGGCCTGGCCGAGCCCGGCCGGTGCCGCGCACGGCACCCAGGCCGACAACGCCGACTCGACGGTGTCGAGCTGGGTTCGCGACCAGGTATCGAAATCGACCTGCGTCATTCGTTTTTCCAAGGTTTCAATTGACCTTCTTCAAGCACCTTGACCTGCGATTCCACGGCCTGCAGGCGCTCACGGCAGTAGTTCAGCAGGTCGGCACCACGCTTGTAGCTTTGCAGCAGGCCGTCGAGGGGCAGCTGGCCGCCTTCCATGGCGGCCACCAATGATTCCAGTTCGGCGAGGGCCTGTTCGTAGTTGGCGGGCTCGGGGCTGGCGGTCGGTGCGATAGGTGTACGGGCCATCTTGCGAAAGTAAAGCCAAGATTGTAGTCAGCCGGTAGACGTTGGGCGTTGCCTGAACGCACCAGTTCGATACCTGTCGCCCAAAGGTTAGAAAGACCCGAAAAAGGGTTTTCGCCCCGTGGTTACAATCCGCGCTCGCTGAATGACTGGGGTCACCCCGTCCGCGCCGTGCGCAGCGAAAACATCCCACCCGCAGGCGTCATTCGGGTGGCACGTTCACATCGGTCATAGGAAACCTCGGGATCATGTCTGACCTGAGCCTCGCTCTCCCCTCTCTCGAGCGCCAAGGCGCGCAACTCCCGGTCTCTGCTTACTTCGACGACGATCTCCATCGCCGCGAGATGGAGCTCATCTTCCAGCATGGCCCGCGCTATCTCGGGCATGCGCTGGCGGTGCCCGAGATCGGCGATCACTATGCCCTGCCCCAGGAGGGCGAAGGCCGCGCGCTGGTGCGCACGGCCAAGGGCATCGAGCTGATCTCCAACGTCTGCCGGCACCGCCAGGCGGTGATGCTGCGCGGGCGCGGCAACACCGGCCAGAACATCGTCTGCCCGCTGCACCGCTGGACCTACGACCTGAAGGGCCAGTTGATCGGCGCGCCACACTTCGCGAAAGACCCGTGCCTGCACCTCAACACTTACAAGACACGTGAGTGGAACGGTCTGCTCTTCGAGGACAACGGCCGCGATGTGGCCGCCGAGTTGTCGGCCATCGGCCCGCGCGCAGACCTCGACTTTTCGGGTTACGTGCTCGACCGCGTGCACATGCACGAGTGCGACTACAACTGGAAGACTTTCATCGAGGTCTACCTCGAGGATTACCACGTCGGCCCCTTCCACCCCGGCCTGAGCCAGTTCGTGAGCTGCGAAGACCTGGCCTGGGAATTCGGCAAGCACCATTCGGTGCAGACGGTCGGCACCAACAACGCCCTGGCCAAGGCCGGCTCGGCCACCTACCTCAAATGGCATGACGCGGTGCTGGCCTACCGCAACGGCGAGCCTCCCAAACACGGCGCCATCTGGCTCACCTACTACCCGAACATCATGGTCGAGTGGTACCCGCACGTGCTGGTGGTGTCGACGCTCTACCCCAAGGGGCCGCAGAAGACGCTCAACGTGGTGGAGTTCTTCTACCCCGAGGAGATCGCCGCCTTCGAGCGCGAATTCGTCGAAGCCGAACAGGCCGCCTACATGGAAACCTGCGTTGAAGACGACGAGATCGCCCTGCGCATGGACGCCGGCCGCAAGGCCCTGTACGAGCGCGGCGACAACGAAGCCGGCCCGTACCAGTCGCCGATGGAAGATGGCATGGAGCAGTTCCATGCGTGGTATCGCCGCACCCTGAACTTCCGCGGGTGATGACAACCCCTCGTCCAGCGAGTACGCCGGCCGATCCCCCGAGGGGATGCGGGCCGGCTTGGGAGCGGCCCGGCGCTCGGCCCGCGCGGCAGCCATGAAAGCCCCTGTCCTCATGGTGCTGGCGTCGTTCCTGTTCGCCACGATGAGCGTGTGCGTCAAGCTGGCCTCCGAGCTGTACGAGACCGGCGAGATCGTGTTCTACCGCGGCCTGGTCGGCGCCACGGCGCTGGCCTTCATCACCTGGCGCCGCGGTGGCACGCTGCGCACGCCCGTCCCGGCGATGCATTTCTGGCGCAGCCTGAGCGGCGTGATCGCACTCGGCCTGTGGTTCTATTCCATCGGCAACCTGCCGTTGGCCACGGCGATGACGCTGAACTACATGTCGTCGGTGTGGATGGCGCTGTTCTTGATCGGCGGCGCCGTGATGCTGGGCACCTCGCGCGTCGACGGCCGGCTGATCGCGGCCGTGCTGCTGGGCTTCGGCGGCGTGGCCTGCATCCTGCGGCCGACGATCGAACAGAACCAGCTCTGGCACGGCCTCATCGGCCTGCTGTCGGGAATGATCGCCGCCACCGCCTACATGCAGGTCACCGCCCTGGGCCGGGCCGGCGAACCGGTCCACCGCATCGTCTTCTACTTCTCGCTCGGCGGCCTGCTGCTCGGCGCACTGGCCAGCGTGTGGACCGGCTTCCATGCGCACACCTGGCGCGGCGCCGCCCTGCTGCTCGCCGTGGGCGTGCTGGCCACCGCGGCGCAGATGCTGATGACGCGCGCCTACGGCACCGGCAAACTGCTGGTGAACGCGAGCCTGCAGTACCTGGGCATTGCGTTCTCGTTCGGCTACGGTGTGCTGCTGTTCAACGACAAGGTCACGCTGCTGTCGCTGCTGGGCATGGCGCTGATCGTCAGTTCTGGCCTGGCGGCCACCTTGCTGCGCAGCAAGTCGGCACCCTCGGACACGTCCACTTTCTCGGAGAGCTGAGCATGCACCCTTTGATCACCGCGACCGAACTGCGCCAGATGCTGGAAGCGAACAGCAAGCCCGTGGTGCTGGACTGCAGCTTCGACCTCGCCGCCCCCCCGGCCGGTGAACGCAGCTACCGCGAAGGCCACCTCCCGCAGGCGCTGTACGTGAGCCTGGACCGCGACCTGTCCGGCCCCAAGACCGGCAGCAACGGCCGCCACCCCCTGCGCGAACGCGCCGACTACGTGCAGTGGATGGGCCGCATCGGCATCGCCCCCGGCAAGCCCGTGGTCGCCTACGACCGCCAGGGCGGCATGTACGCCGCGCGCGCCTGGTGGGTGCTGCGCTGGATGGGCCATGCCGACGCGGCCTTGCTCGACGGCGGGCTCGCCGCCTGGCAACAGGCCGGCGGCGCGTTGACGCAAGACGTGCCCACGCCCACGCCGGTTGCGCCCTACCCGTCACAGGCCCCTGCCCTGCCCACGCTCGACGCGCAGCAACTGCAAGCCCGCCTGAACGAGGTGCGGGTGATCGACGCCCGCGCCCCCGAGCGCTACCGCGGCGACGTGGAACCGCTCGACGCAGTGGCCGGCCACATCCCCGGAGCACTCAACCGCTTCTTCAAAGACAACCTGCTGCCCGACGGCCGCTTCAAGCCGGCCGAGCAGTTGCGCGCCGAATTCAGCCCGCTGCTCGACGGCCGGCCCGTGGTGCAGCAATGCGGCTCCGGCGTGACGGCCTGCCACAACCTGCTGGCGATGGAAGTGGCCGGCCTGGGCGCCACCACGCTCTACCCCGGTTCGTGGAGCGAATGGTCCAGCGACCCGTCGCGGCCCATGGCGCGCGCGTAGGCTTTGACCTACATCACGAAAGCCCCGATCCACGTTGACCGGGGCGGGCCATCGGACTAAGTTCGCGGTTGAACGCTCCCGTTCATTTCAGGAGACCATCATGTTCAAGCGCATTCTGGTTCCGACCGACGGCTCTGAGATCACCGGCAAGGCTGTCGACACGGCCATCGGGCTGGCCAAATCGGTCGGCGCCAAGCTGTACACGCTGAGTGTGAAAGAGCCGTTCCCCTACAGCGCGATCTCCGAGATGCAACCCACGCCGCCGCAGGAGTTCTTCGACGCCCAGGAGCGCATTGCCTCAGCGCGCGTGAAGACCGTGCGCCAATCGGCCGAAGGCATGAGCGTGGCCTGCGAAGCCCACACGGTGGAGGCCTTGCACCCCTGGGAAGCCATCATCGACCATGCCCGCCGTCATGAGTGCGACCTGATCGTGATGGCCTCTCACGGCCGCCGCGGCGTCACCGCCTTGCTGCTCGGCAGCGAGACACAGAAAGTGCTGACGCACAGCAAGGTGCCGGTGCTCGTCGTTCGGTGAACGAGGGCTCTGTGAACAAGCCTCAGTGGCCGTGGATGATGTTCACCATGATGACGATGATCGCCATCCCGGCCGCCAGCCAGCCCAGTTGCGACAGCGTGTCCTTCAGTGACAGCCGGTGCTGCAACTGCGGAATCAAGTCGGCCACCGCCACGTAGATGAAGCTGCTCGACGCAATGACCAGCAGGTACGGGAAGAGTTGCTCCCATGGCCCGACGACGAAATAGCCAATCACGCCGCCCACCACCGCCGACAACCCCGAGATCGCGTTGTACAAGAGCGCCTTGCTGCGCGACAGCCCGGCATTGAGCAGCACGATGTAGTCGCCGACCTCTTGCGGTATCTCGTGGGCAATGATCGCCAGCGAGGTGACGATGCCGAGCCGCGTGTCGGTGAGGAAGGCGGCCGCAATGATGATCCCATCGCAGAAGTTGTGGATGCTGTCGCCCATCAGCACGCTCCAGCCGCCGCGGCCTGCCTGCTGCTGGTCGAAGTGGTGGTGATGGTGGTGCCCGTCGCCTTCGTGGTGATGGGTGTGGCGGTAGAGCTCGGCCTTCTCGAGCAGGAAGAAGAACATCAAGCCGCCGAGCAGCGTCGCGAACAAGGCTTGCGGGCTGGCGGTCTTGCTCTCGAAAGCTTCGGGCAGCACGTTGAGCAAGGCCGTGGCCAGCAGCACGCCGGCCGACAGGCTCACCAGGTGGTGCACCACGCGGCCCAGCACCTTGACGGTGAGGCTCGCCGCGATCAGCACCGACAGCAGGCCGCCGGCCAGCGTGGCGACGACGATGTAGAGAAAGGTCATGAATCCACAGCCACAACACACAGCCACAAAAAAGCCGCGCAGCACGCGCGGCTTGCCGAGTCAGCGGCCTGCGCTCAGGCCACGCCGTTGGCCTTGAACCAGGCGACTGCGCGCTTCCATCCGTCGTCGGCCGCTTCCTTGCGGTAGCTGGGCCGGTAGTCGGCGTTGAAGGCATGCGGCGTATCGGGGTAGACGACGAATTCCGACTTCTTGGCCGCTGCGCTGCCGGTGCTCAAGGCGGTTTTCATCTTATCAACCGTGTCAAGCGGAATGCCGCTGTCGGCGCCGCCATACAGGCCCAGCACCGGGCCGGCGAGCTTGCCGGTCAGGTCGATCGGGTTCGTCGGCGTGAGCGGCGTGCTGTTGCCGACCAGCCGACCGTACCAGGCCACGCCGGCCTTCACCGCGGGGTTGTGTGCGTCGTACAGCCAGGTGATGCGCCCGCCCCAGCAAAAGCCGGTGATGCCCAGGCGGCTGGTGTCGCCGCCGTTGGCCTTGGCCCAGGCCACGGTGGCGTCAAGGTCGCGCATCACCTGCTCGTCGGGCACCTTGGAGATCACCTCGGCCATCAGCTTGGCGATGTCGCTGATGGCCTTGGCGTCGCCCTGGCGAATGAAGAGTTCGGGTGCGATCGCCAGGTAGCCGAGCTTGGCGAAGCGGCGCGCCACGTCGGCAATGTGTTCATGCACGCCGAAGATCTCGGAGATGACCAGAATCACCGGCAGGCCCTTTTTGCCCTCGGGCGCGGCGCGGTACGCAGGCATCTTGAAGTCGCCGACCATCACGGTGACCTCGCCGGCGGTCAGGCCGACGGTGTCGGTCTTGATGGTCTGCGCGCTCACCGGCAGCACGGCCGCGGCGAACCCGCTGCCCACGGCGGTCTGAACGAAATCTCGGCGGCTGAAATCGCGGGTCGGGGTCAGGCTGTCCACATCTTTGCGAAGCATTTCGATGTCTCCTGGTGAGGGATGGAAGGAAGCTGCGGATTTTCTTGCACTGACCCTTTGCGTGGCAAGGATGATCACGAAAACCCCGGACAATCGACACGATGAATTTCTCTCCCGACACCTTGCGCTGGCCCGACCACCTGGCCGCGATCGACATCGGCTCCAACAGCTTTCGCCTCGAGATCGGCCAGCTGAGCCCAGGCCGCTACAAGCGCATCGACTACCTGAAAGAAACCGTGCGCCTCGGTGCCGGCCTCGACGCGCAAGCCCAGCTGACCGAAGACGCCATGCAGCGCGGCTTGGCATGCCTGCGCCGCTTCGCGCAGCGGCTCGACGGCTATGCCGCCGTGCAGGTGCGCGCCGTGGCCACGCAGACCTTGCGCGAAGCGCAGAACCGCAACGCCTTTCTCGCGCGTGCGCAGGCGGCGCTCGGCTACCCGATCGAGGTGATCTCGGGCCGCGAAGAAGCGCGCCTCATCTTCGCCGGTGTGGCGCGGCTGCAGCCGTCGGACGAATGGCGGCTGGTCATCGACATCGGCGGGCGCTCCACCGAGATGATCCTCGGCCAAGGGCGCACGCCGCTGCGTGCCGAGTCGTTCCAGGTCGGCAGCGTCAGCCTGTCGATGCGCTACTTCAGCGACGGCCGCTTCACCGACAACGCATTCCGCGCAGCACAAGTGGCCGCCGGTGCCGAGTTGGAAGAAGCGCTCGCGCCGTTCGCGGCTCGCCACTGGCGCGAGGCGCTGGGCTCTTCGGGAACGGCGGGGGCGGTGTCGCACCTGCTGGCGGCCAATGGCGTCACCGATGGCGTCATCACCCCCGACGGCCTGCGCTGGTGCATGGACCAGTGCCTGCGCGCAGGCCGCGTCGACAAGCTGAACCTGCAGGGATTGAAGGACGATCGGCGCGCGGTGATCGGCGGTGGCCTGGCCATCCTCTACACACTCGCCACGCACTTCGGCATTGAGCAATTGCAGCCCGCACGCGGCGCCTTGCGCCAAGGCGTGATCTTCGACCTGGACGAGCGCCTGAACGCAGCCGCCCAGAGTGGCGGCGACAGCCACGACGTGCGCGACGACTCGGTGGCCGAGCTGCAGCGCCGCTTCGAGGTCGACGTGGCGCAGGCGCAGAACGTCGCGGCCGTGGCCGACGCGCTCTACACGGGCGCCGCCCCCAGCGCCGACCTCACGCCCGCGCGCGAGCTGGGCTGGGCTGCGGCAGTGCACGAGATCGGCATGATGGTGTCGCACCACGACCACCACCGCCACAGCGCCTACCTGCTGAGCAACGTGGATGCTGCCGGGTTCTCGCAGTCGCAGCAGCGCCGTCTCGCCGACCTGGTGCTGGCGCAGCGCGGCGGCCTGCGCAAGGTCGAATCACAGCTCGCGCAGGACGCTTTCGCCTGGCAGGCACTGTCGCTGCGGTTGGCCATCATCAAGTGCCACGCACGCGGCGAGATCGACGCCACCGTGCTTCGCCTGCAGCGCAAGGGAAATGTGGCCCAGCTGTCGTTCTCGCAAGAATGGGCGGACTCGCACCCGCGCACGCTGTTCCTGCTGAACGAAGAAGTGGCCGCGTGGGAGCGCAGCAGCGTGCTGCGCCTTCAGCTCACCAGTTGACGGCGCCTTGAGGCGCGGCTAAAGGCAATCCGGCGATTGGACCGCCTGCACGACCACTTGGTTGCCGCTCTCTCGCTCGCGGCTGCGCAGCCACCACACCGCGCCCTTCTTGAGCACCCAGGTCTGCGCCACCTCGCCCAGCAGCAAGGCCGCCACCTGGCCCAGCGTAGGCTGGTGGCCGACGACGAGCACCGGCTCATTGGCTTCGGGCCAGCGCACCACGCTCAGCAAGGCGGTGGCCGAGGCCTCGGGCGCGAGCAGTTGCACGGTCTTGAAATGCCGGTCCAATGCCTTGGCCGTCTGCTGCGTGCGCAAGGCCGGGCTCACCAGGATGCGCGTGGAATGCGCCAGGCGCTGGTTCAGCCACTCGGCCATGCGCTGCGCTTGCCGCTCGCCCTTGGCCGTGAGCGCACGTTCGAGGTCGGTCTGCCCTTCGCGTTGCACATGGGCTTCGGCATGGCGCCAGAGGATCAGGTCCATCACGCCACCCTTTTCACATGTAGCGCTGCATCAGCGCTTGTTGCGCACTCGGGCCACCGGTGCCCACACGCAGGTAGCTGCCATCGGCGTTCAGTTGCCAGGCATCCTGTTTGTCGTGCAGATAGGGCACCAGGCATTCGTCAATCACGCGCTGGCGCAGCACCGCATCGCGCACTGGCCAGGCCACCTCGATGCGGCTGAACATATTGCGGCCCATCCAGTCGGCGCTCGACAGAAACAGTGCCTCTTCGGCATCCGTCAAGCCCCACCGGAAGTACAGCACGCGTGAATGCTCCAGCAAGCGGCCGACCACCGAGCGCACACGGATGCGGTCGGTGAGTCCGGCCATGCCCGGCGGCAGCATGCAAGCACCGCGCACGATCAGGTCGATGTCGGCTCCCGCTTGTCCGGCGGTGATGAGTGCATCGATCAGCGGCACGTCGGTCAGCGCATTGATCTTCGCGACGATGCGCGCCGGCTTGCCCTCGCGCGCCGCCTGCGTCACCAGCTCGATGTGCTTGAGCATCTGTTTGTGCAACGTGAACGGCGCCTGCAGCAGTTGGCGAAGCGGGCGTGTCTTGCCCAGGCTCGCGAGCTGCTGGAACACGGCGTCGGCATCCGAGGTCAGGTCAGGGTCGGCCGTGAGGTAGCCCACGTCGGTGTAAAGCCGCGCGGTCTTGGGGTTGTAGTTGCCGGTGGACAGGTGGCCGTAGCGGCGCAGCCGACTGCCTTCGCGGCGCGTCACCAGCAGCAGCTTGGCGTGCGTCTTCAGGCCCACGATGCCGTAGACCACCTGCGCACCCACGGCCTCCAGCCGCTCGGCCCAGTTGATGTTGGCCTCTTCGTCGAAGCGCGCCTTCAGCTCCACAACCGCCATCACTTCCTTACCGCGGCGCGCGGCTTCGATCAGCAGGTCCATCAACGGCGATTCGCTGCCGGTGCGGTAGATGGTCTGCTTGATGGCCAACACGTCCGGGTCTTCCACCGCCTCGCGCAGGAACTGGACCACCGGCTCGAAGGATTCATACGGGTGGTGCATCAACACGTCACCGGCACGCAAGCGCTCGAAGATCGAATCGTCGCGCGACAAACCCTTCGGCCATGGCGCACTGTGCGGCTCGAAGCGCAGATGCGGCGCGTCAGCCGCATCGATCAGTGCATTCAGGCGCACCAGGTTCACCGGCCCGTTGACGTGGTAAAGCGCAGCGCCGGGCAAGGCGAACTGCGTCAGCAAGAACTCCGACAACTCCGGCGGGCAGGTGTTGACCACTTCGAGGCGGATGGCCTGGCCGAAATGCCGCGTGGTCAGCCCCGAGCGCAAGGCCTGTCGCAGGTTGACGACGTCTTCTTCGTCCACATCCAGGTCGGAATCGCGCGTCAGGCGGAATTGCGAGAACGCCTCGACTTCGCGCCCCGGGAACAGCTCGTTCAAGTGCGCGCGGATCACGCTGGTCAGCAGCACGAAGGCCTGCACACCGCGGTCGGCACCTTCCACCAATTCGTCGGGCAGGCGCATCACTCGCGGCAGCACACGCGGCACCTTGACGATGGCAATCGTGTTCTCGCGGCCGAAGGCGTCCTTGCCACCCAGCCGCACGATGAAGTTGAGCGACTTGTTGGCCACCTGCGGAAACGGGTGCGACGGGTCCAGCCCCACCGGCACCAGCAGGGGCCGCACCTGCCGCTGAAAGAACTGGTCGACCCAACGCCGCTGCGCTTCGTTGCGGTCGGAGTGGTTGAGGATCTCAATGCCCGCTCGCTTCAAGGCCGGCATCACGTCGTCGTTGAATGCGTGGTACTGGTCGTCGATCAGCGTGTGGGCTTCGGCCGCCACCCGCTCCAGGTCGCGGTTCGACACACCGGCACCGGGCTTGCGCGCCGCTTCGATGTAATCGGCAAACCGAACCTCGAAGAATTCGTCCATGTTCGATGAGACGATGCAGATGTAGCGCAGCCGCTCGAGCAGAGGCACGTCGTCTCGCCGGGCCTGTGCGAGCACGCGGCGGTTGAACTCCAGGATCGAGCTTTCGCGGTTCAGAAGTGCTGGATTGCGGGGAGCCTGGGTCATGAAACCAGTTTATGAAGCTTTTGCGACGGTTGTGTGACGGTCGCAGCTTCTGTGTGACGGGCCGGGACGAGGTGGTCGATGAACTCGCGGCACACCTCGCCCCAATCGAACTGCAATGCCCGGCGGCGCGCAGCACCGCGGGGAATGTCCAGCGCCTTCAGCGCCGCGGTGCGCAGATCGTCGTGCAACACGCCGCCATCGTCGCCATCATGCTTGGGCGCCACCACATCCAGCGGGCCCGGCACCGGGTAAGCGGCCACCGGTGTGCCGCAGGCCATGGCCTCGAGCATCACCAAGCCAAAGGTTTCCGAGCGCCCCGGGAACACGAACACATCGGCTGCGCTGTAGATCCTGACCAGTTCTGGCCGCGGCACCACGCCGTGCCAATGCACGTTCGGGTAATCGCGCTGCAGCCGATCCTGCAGCGGGCCGACGCCGTACACCACCTTGGAGCCCGGCAGGTCGAGCTTCAGGAAGGCATCAAGGTTCTTCTCGTAGCTCAAGCGCCCAACATGCAGGAAGACCGGCCGCGGCAAATCGAGATCGGCACCCTGCACGGGCTGGAAGAGGCTCAGGTCGACGCCATGCGACCAGCGCCGCAGCGGCTTGAACCCATAGCCCTCCAAGATGCCGTACATGCCCGAACTCGGCACCATGATGCCGCTCGACTTGGCGTGGAAGCGCCGGAACCACGCGTAGCCCCAGCTTTCCGGAATGTGGAGTGCCCGCGCCAGGATCTCGGGAAATCGGGTGTGGAAAGCGGTGGTAAAGGCCCAGCCGCGGCGGATGCAGAACGCGCGCGCCGCCGAGCCGATCGGCCCTTCGGTCGCGATGTGCACCGCGTCGGGTTGCGCTGCCTCCAGCATCTCGGCCACCTTGCGTGCGGGCCGCCATGCGAGTTCGATCTCGCGGTAGCCGGGGCAAGGGAAACGCTTGAAGCCCGACGGCTCGATCAGCACCACCTCGTGGCCGCGGCCCAGCAGGCCCTGGTGCAGCTCGACCAGCGTGGTCACCACGCCGTTGACCTGCGGCGTCCAGGCATCGGTGACCAGGGCGATCTTCATGCAGGCACCTCGCTGACGTGGGGAACAACCGTTCGCCGATCGCGCATGTGCGCGGCCCAATCGAGGATCTCCAGCCGGCCGTCGGCATGCTCGGCCAGCGCGGTCAGGCTCTCGACCCAGTCGCCATCGTTGGCATAGACGATGCCGTCGATCTCGCGCAGCTCGGCATGGTGGATGTGCCCGCAGACGACGCCTTGCGCACCGCGCCGCCGCGCTTCCTTGGCAACAGCCGCCTCGAAGTCGCCGATGAAGTTCACCGCCCGCTTGACCTTGAGCTTGAGGTACTTCGACAAGCTCCAGTACGGCAGGCCCATGCGCGCACGCAATGAATTGAGATGGCGGTTCAGCTTGAGCGTGAACTCGTACAGCGAGTCGCCCACATGCGCCAGCCACTTGGCGCACTGGATCACGCCGTCGAAGTAGTCGCCGTGCGTGATCCACAGCTTGCGGCCGTCGGCGGTCTGGTGCACCCAGTCCTCGACCACGTCGATGCCGCCGAAGTTGTGGCCGACATAGCGCCGCGCAAACTCATCATGGTTGCCCGGCACAAAGATCACCCGCGTGCCCTTGCGCGCCTTGCGCAAGAGCTTCTGCACCACGTCGTTGTGCGACTGCGGCCAGTACCAGCTGCGGCGCAGCTGCCAGCCATCGATGATGTCGCCGACCAGGAACAGGTGCTCGCACTCGGTGTGCTTCAGGAAGTCGAGCAGCGCGTTGGCCTGGCAGCCCGGAGTGCCCAGGTGCAGGTCGGAAATCCAGAGGCTGCGGTAGTGGCGCTTGCTTTCCTTCGGCGCGTCGTCGTCTGCCGCCTGTGATGCGGCGTCGGTCCATGCGCGAAGGAGGGTGGCGTCTCTTTGCATGGAGTTGCATGGTCGGCTTGAGGTGTGACGGGGGCGTGGCGGGGGTGTGAAGGTTTGGTGTCGTTGTGGGTGGGTCTTCTCTTTGCGGATCGCCTCCGTTCTGGCTGAGCTTGTCGAAGCCTTGTTCGCACGCCACCACCCGTCGTACCACCCGTTCGGGCTGAGCTTGTCGAAGCCTGGCTCGTGCTCCACCATCCGTTTCGCGTGCCACCACCCCATCCGTTCGGGCTGAGCCTGTCGAAGCCTCGTTCGCATACCACTACCCGTTCAGGCTGACCCTTCGACGGGGCTCAGGACAGGGTCCGCCTGCAGCGGATCGAAGCCCCGTGCCGGCTGTCGCGTACTTCTTGTTCACTGCGTAAGGCCGCGTCGGGATATGCCCTCGACAGGGCAGTAACTTTGGTGTTCGCATAACTTCGCTGCGCGAAGTGAGCGAACCCCCGCTGCGCGAACTTTCGCTTCCCCGAAAGAAAGTCACCAAAGAAAGGGGGACCCGACGGAGGCGACTCCCACGGGGCCCAAAAGCAATTCGGTCGTTGCTTCGCAACTTTCCCTGTCCACACCTCGCTTCGCATCGGGCGCGAACAAAGCGAGGCTTCGACACCCCGGCCCGAACCACCCACCCACGGCACACCGTTTGCCAGCACCGCCTGAGCCTGTCGCTCACGCGTTTCAACTCCCTGAAGGAGCCACTATGCAAATACCCACACCCAACCTCCGTCTCCGCGGCGGAGTCAGACACTTGCTGGCACTCGCACTGAGCGCATTTGCGGCCATGGCGAACGCACAGTCATCCTATGCCTTCAACTTCCTGGATGCGCCGGGCGGCCTGTTCAACAGCGGAGCCGACATCAACAACGCCAACCAGGTGGTCGGCACCAGCGGCAACACCCATGAGCCGCAGGCGATCTTGTGGAACGGATTGACGCCTACGGCGCTGCCGCCCACGGCGGTCTGCTGCAGCTTTGTCACCAGCAGTGCCGCAGCCATCAACAACTCCGGCCAGATCGCGGGCATGGACGTCTACCGCGCTACCTTGTGGACAAACAACACCCCCGCAACGCTTCCCGCACTCGGCAGCGGCCAGTCCGCCGCACAGGGAATCAACGACGCGGGCCAAGTGGTCGGGTACACCTCGCAAACCAGCAACCAACACGCCACCCTGTGGAGCAACGGTGCCGCCATCGATCTGGGAACGCTGGGCGGCAGCTCCAGCTACGCCGAGGACATCAACAACAGCGGCCTGATCGTCGGCGCCAGCCAACGGGCCGGAGACGGCCGGCTGCACGCGACGCTGTGGAACAACCTCGCGCCCATCGACCTGGGCACGCCGAGCAGCTCGGATAGCTCTGCCACGGCGGTCAACGATGCCGGGCAGGTCGTTGGCTACAGCGCAGACCGTGCCGTGCTGTGGAACGGCACGTCGGCTTCCTTCCTCGGAGGGCTGGGCACACGAGCGTCTGACATCAACAACCTGGGCCAGGTGGTGGGCTACGCGTTCGACGAATTCAGCACCGACGAGCAGCCCCACGCCACGTTGTGGAACGGCACGCACGCCACAGACCTGAACAGCTTCCTGAGCCAAGCCAACAAGGCAGCCGGCTGGACCCTGGCCTACGCGAACGCCATCAACGACAACGGCTGGATCACGGGCTCGGCCTACAACACGCAGACATTCGAACGCGCTGCCTACTTGCTGTCGGTGGTGCCGGCGGTGCCGGAGCCGGCTGCCGCCGTGCTCGCCATGGCGGGGCTGGGCGTGCTGGGCGCCTTCGGCCGGCGGCGCAAGCGCGCTGCGGTTTAGCAGCCGATCGATTGGCGGCGGCGGGCGGCGCCACCAGCGCCCGCCGGCGCTGCGGGACAATGCTCGTTTTCGGTTTCGCACCTCGCCCCGCATGAGCCTCGCGCCCGCAGCCTCCGACCTCGCCCACCACACGCCGATGATGCAGCAGTACCTGCGCATCAAGGCCGAGCACCCTGACACGCTGGTGTTCTACCGCATGGGCGATTTCTACGAGCTGTTCTATGACGACGCCCGGCGCGCCAACAAGCTGCTCGACATCACGCTGACGCAGCGCGGCCAGAGCGGCGGCGAGCCGGTGGTGATGGCCGGCGTGCCGGTGCATTCGGTCGAGGGCTATCTGGCCAAGCTCATCAAGCTCGGCGAGCCGGTGGCAATCGCCGAGCAGGTGGGCGATGTGGCCACGGCCAAGGGGCCGGTCGAGCGCAAGGTGGTGCGCGTGGTCACGCCGGGCACGGTGACCGACACCGAGCTGCTGGCGGACAAGCGCGATGCGTTGTTGCTGTCGGTCTCGCAGCAGACCAAGCGCGGCGTCGTGAGCTACGGGCTGGCCTGGCTGGGCCTGTCCAACGGCCAGTTGGGCATGACCGAATGCGGCGAGCGCGAACTCGCCGGCTGGCTGGCGCGATTGAATGCCGCCGAGGCGTTGGTCGACCGCGACCAGGTGCCCGCGCTGCTCGCCCAATCGCGCATGGCGCTGACACATCGGCCTGCGTGGCAATTCGACACTGCGCTCGGCCAACGCAAGCTGTGCGAGCAGCTGCGCGTGGCCAGCCTCTCGGGCTTCAACGCGCAAGACATGGCCGTGGCACAAGCCGCGGCTGCCGCGCTGCTGAGCTATGCCGAGCACACACAAGGCCAGGCCCTGGCGCACGTGCGCACGCTGACGGTCGAGCGGGCGAGCGATTTGCTCGACCTGCCACCCTCCACGCACCGCAACCTCGAACTCACGCAGACGCTGCGCGGCGACGAGGCGCCCACGCTGCTGTCGCTGCTCGACACCTGCCGCACCGGCATGGGCAGCCGCGCGCTGCGGCACTGGCTCACGCACCCACTGCGTGAGCGCACCGTGGCCACGCAGCGGCACGATGCCATCCAGGTGCTGATCGACCGCTCGCCCGAGCCGCTGCGCGAGGCCATGCGCCACGTGAGCGACGTCGAGCGCATCACGGCGCGCATTGCGCTGCGTCAGGTGCGGCCGCGCGAGCTGACCGGCTTGCGCGCCACGCTGCAAGGCCTGCCTGCGCTGCGCGCGCTGGTGCCGACCGGCGCGGCCTTGCTGCTCGACATGCTGGCCGAGGCACTGAACCCCTCGCCCGAGATCGAAGCGCTGCTGCGCACCGCGATTGCCGAAGAGCCTGCGGTGTTGCTGCGCGATGGCGGCGTGATTGCCACCGGCTACGACGCGCAGCTCGACGAGCTGCGCGGCATCAGCGAGAACTGCGATGCCTTCCTGCTCGACCTGGAGACCCGCGAACGCACGCGCACCGGCATCGCCAACCTGCGCGTGCAATACAACAAGGTGCACGGCTTCTACATCGAGGTGACGCAAGGCCAGGCCGCCAAGGTGCCGATGGACTACCAGCGCCGCCAGACGCTGAAGAACGCCGAGCGCTTCATCACGCCGGAGCTGAAGGCCTTTGAAGACAAGGCGCTGTCGGCGCAAGACCGCTCGCTGGCGCGCGAGAAGATGCTGTACGAGGAGGTGCTCGACAAGCTGCAGACCCACCTCGAAGCCTTGAGCGACCTGGCCCGCGCACTGGCCGGCCTGGACGTGCTGGCCGCGCTGGCCGAGCGCGCCGGCACCTTGGGCTGGTGCCGCCCGCAGTTCGTGCGCGAGCCCTGCATCGACATCGAAGCCGGCCGCCACCCGGTGGTGGAAGCGCGCCTCGCCGAAACCGGTGCGGGCAACTTCATGGCCAACGACTGCCGGCTCGACGCCACGCGCAAGATGCTCGTGATCACCGGGCCCAACATGGGCGGCAAGAGCACCTTCATGCGGCAGGTCGCGCTGATCGTGCTGCTGGCTGCCGTCGGCTCCTTCGTACCCGCAGCCGCCTGTCGGCTCGGGCCGATCGATGCCATCCACACCCGCATCGGCGCGGCCGATGACCTGGCCAATGCGCAGTCGACCTTCATGGTCGAGATGACGGAAGCCGCCGCCATCATCCACAGCGCGAGCGAGCAGTCGCTGGTGCTGATGGACGAGATCGGCCGCGGCACCTCGACCTTCGACGGCCTCGCGCTCGCCGGTGCCATTGCAAGCCACCTGCACGAGCGCAACCGCGCGTTCACGCTGTTCGCCACACACTACTTCGAGCTGACCGAGTTCCCGGTGAAGCACGACCGCGCGCTCAACGTACACGTGTCGGCGGCCGAGAGCGGCGACGACATCGTGTTCCTGCACGACATCCAGGCCGGGCCGGCGAGCCGAAGCTATGGCGTGCAGGTGGCACGCCTGGCCGGCATGCCCGCCACGCTGGTGCGGCAGGCGCGCAGTGCGCTCGAAGCGCTGGAAGCGCAGCAGAAGTCGGCCGATGCGCAGATCGACCTTTTCGCCGCCCCGGCACCGCTGGCCGAAGCCGAGGCTTCCGCCGTGGACAAGGCATTGGCGGCGATCAATCCCGATATGCTGTCGCCCAAGGAAGCGCTCGATGCGCTCTATCGCCTGAAGACCCTTCAAGAAAGCAAGACATGACCTACTGCGTGGGCATCAAGCTCGATGCCGGCCTGGTGTTTCTTTCCGACTCGCGCACCAACGCGGGCCTGGACCAGATCAGCACCTTTCGCAAGATGATGGTCTACGAGAAGCCGGGCGACCGCTTCATGGTGCTGCTGTCGGCGGGCAACCTGTCGATCTCGCAATCGGTGCGCGAGATCCTGCAGGTGGAGAAGATCGACAACGGCTCTCCTGAGTCACCAGAGCCGCCGATCACCATCTGGAACGCCACCAGCATGTTCGACGCCGTGCGCGTGCTCGGTGCCGCGGTTCGCCGCGTCTACGACCAGGACGGCCCCTCGCTCAAGCAGGCTGGCGTGGACTTCAACGCCTCGATGATCTTCGGCGGGCAGATCGCCGGCGAAGGCATGCGGCTCTTCCTGATGTACTCGGCCGGCAACTTCATCGAGGCCACGCGCGAGACCTGCTACTTCCAGGTCGGCGAATCGAAGTACGGCAAGCCGGTACTCGACCGCATGATCACGCCGCACACGCCGCTGGACGAAGCCGCCAAGTGCGCGCTGGTGTCGATGGATTCGACGCTCAAGTCCAACCTGTCGGTCGGCTTGCCGCTCGACCTGCTGGTGTACCAGGCCGATTCACTGCAGACCGAGCAGATCGTCTGCATCGACGAGCACAACCCCTACTTCGCGATGATCCGCGGCGCCTGGGGCAAGAAGCTGCGGCAGGTGTTCGAGTCGATCGAAGATCCGCAATGGGACGGTCAGGCCGCCGCGCACCCGCTGATGACCGCATCGGACCGCTACGAACCCATGCGCAAGATCACCCACCCGGGTGAAAAGATCATCTGATGCCTGCGCTGGGAAGCATCGTCTTCTCGCACGGCAACAGCTTCCCGGCGGGCACCTACCGCCTGCTGCTCGATGCTTGGCGCGATGCGGGCTACACCGTTCATGCGATCGAGAAATACGGCCACGACCCGAAATACCCGGTGACCAACCACTGGCCGCGTCTGCGCGACCAGTTGATCCATTTCGCCGAGACGCATGTCGACGAACCGGCCTTCTTCGTCGGCCATTCGCTGGGCGGCTTTCTCAGCGTGCTGGCCGCGGCCAAGCGCCCGGAGCTGGCGCGCGCGGTGCTGATGCTCGACTCGCCCATCATCGGCGGCCTGCTCACACCGACCATCCAACTTGCCAAGTTCACCGGCTGGGGCGCGCGCTTCTCGCCGGCCAGCGTCTCGGTGCGCCGCCGCCAGCACTGGCCGACACGGGACGCCGCGCACAAGCACTTTGCAGGAAAGGCCTCGTTCGCCCGCTGGGACCCGCAGATGCTGAACGACTACATCCAGAGCGGCATCGAGCCTTCGCAGCCGCCGCTGGAACGCGGCTACACGCTGAGCTTTCGGCGGGACGTGGAGACCGCCATCTACAACACCATCGCCCACGACATCCCCGGGTTCTTGCGCAAGCACCCGCTGCAGTGCCCGCTGGCCTTCATCGGCGGCGCACAATCGACCGAAGTACGGCAGGTGGGCATGAGCGCCACCGAGCGCTTGGCCGAAGGCCGCGTGTCGTGGATAGCAGGCACGCACCTGTTTCCCTTCGAGCAGCCCAGAGAAACGGTGGCCGAAGCGCTGAAATGGCTGGAAGAACTGGCCCGGGTGCCGGCCACCGCCTGAACCCACGAACGCTCTGCCGTCATCGCCTGAGGCCAGCGAGCCCACGCCTATAATCGCGCTTTACCACCAGAGCATTTGTAATACGCAAGTGCCACAGCAATGACCAAGTTCGTCTTTGTCACCGGCGGTGTGGTGTCCTCGCTGGGCAAGGGCATCGCGGCTGCATCGCTCGCAGCGATTCTCGAATCGCGCGGCCTCAAGGTCACCCTCATCAAGCTCGACCCGTACCTCAACGTGGATCCGGGCACCATGTCGCCGTTTCAGCACGGCGAGGTGTTCGTCACCGACGATGGGGCCGAGACCGACCTCGACCTCGGCCACTACGAGCGCTTCATCACCACCAAGATGAAGCGGACCAACAACTTCACCACCGGTCAAATTTACAAGAGCGTGCTCGAGAAGGAGCGCCGCGGCGACTACCTCGGCAAGACGGTGCAGGTGATCCCGCACGTCACCAACGAGATCCAGGACTTCGTGAAGCGCGGCGCCGGCTTCGGCACCGACCACGCCGTCGACGTGGCCATCGTGGAAATCGGCGGCACGGTGGGCGACATCGAGTCCCTGCCCTTCCTCGAAGCCGTGCGCCAGATGAGCCTGCGCATGGGCCCCAACAGCTGCGCCTTCGTGCACCTGACCTACGTGCCGTACATCGCCGCCGCCGGCGAGCTGAAGACCAAGCCCACGCAGCACACGGTGCAGAAGATGCGCGAGATCGGCATCCAGCCCGACGCATTGCTGTGCCGCGCCGACCGCGCCATCCCCGATGAAGAGCGCGAAAAGATTTCGCTCTTCACCAACGTGCCAGAGTGGGGCGTGATCTCGGTGTGGGACGCCGACACCATCTACAAGGTGCCGCGCATGCTGCACGAGCAAGGCCTCGACGGCCTGATCTGCGACAAGCTGCGCATCAACACCCCGCCCGCCAACCTGAAGCGCTGGGACGACCTGGTGCGCGAGGTCGAGCACCCGCAGCGCGAGGTGACGATCGGCATGTGCGGCAAGTACACCGACCTGTCGGACTCGTACAAGTCGCTCAACGAAGCGCTGCGCCATGCCGGCATCGCCAACCACGCCAAGGTCAACATCGAATACGTCGACTCCGAGACGCTGAGCACCGCCAACGTAAGCCAGCTGGCGCGCTTCGACGCCATCCTGGTGCCGGGCGGATTCGGCAAGCGTGGTGTCGAAGGCAAGATCCTCACGGCGCAGTTCGCGCGAGAGCACAAGCTGCCCTACCTCGGCATCTGCCTCGGCATGCAGGTCGCGACCATCGAGTTCGCGCGCCACAAGGCCAACCTGCCCGACGCCAACAGCACCGAGTTCGAGGCCGACACGCCGCACCCGGTGATTGCCTTGATCGAAGAATGGCAAGACGCCGACGGCTCGATCCAGAAGCGCGATGTCCACTCCGACCTCGGCGGCACCATGCGCCTGGGCGCGCAAAGCTCTGACGTGAAACCCGGCACGCTGGCCCACGAGATCTATGGCGATGTCGTCACTGAGCGCCACCGCCACCGCTACGAAGCCAACGTGAACTACCTCGACGAGCTGACCAACGCCGGCCTCGTGATCTCTGCGCTCACACAGCGCGAGAAGCTCACCGAGATCGTCGAACTGCCGCGCAACGTGCACCCGTGGTTCATGGGCGTGCAGTTCCACCCCGAGTTCAAGTCGACGCCGTGGGGCGGCCACCCGCTGTTCAAGTCGTACATCGAAGCGGCCCTGGCGCACCAAGCGTCGCGTACTGAAAAGGTGGCAGCATGAAGCTGTGTGGGTTTGATATCGGCATCGACAAGCCGTTCTTTCTGATCGCCGGGCCTTGTGTGGTTGAGTCCGAGCAATTGCAGATCGACGTGGCAGGCGCGCTGAAGGAAATGACGACGGCGCTCGGCATCCCCTTCATCTTCAAGAGCAGCTACGACAAGGCCAACCGCTCGTCAGGCACCACGTTCCGCGGCCCGGGCATGGAGAAGGGCCTGGAGATTCTGGCCAAGGTGAAGCGCGAGTTGAAAGTGCCCATCCTGACTGACGTCCACAGCATTGAAGAGATCGGCACGGTGGCTTCGGTGGTCGACGTGCTGCAGACCCCCGCCTTCCTGTGCCGGCAAACCGATTTCATCCACGCCGTGGCGCAATCGGGCAAGCCGGTGAACATCAAGAAGGGCCAGTTCCTCGCACCGCACGACATGAAGAACGTGATCGACAAGGCGCGTGCGGCCGCCAAGGCCAAGGGCCTGAGCGAAGACAACTTCATGGCCTGCGAACGCGGCGCGAGCTTCGGCTACAACAACCTGGTGAGCGACATGCGCTCGCTGGCCATCATGCGCGAGACCGGCGCACCGGTGGTGTTCGACGCGACGCACTCGGTTCAGTTGCCAGGCGGCCAGGGCACCAGCTCCGGCGGCCAACGCGAGTTCGTGCCCGTGCTGGCACGTGCGGCCATTGCGGTCGGCGTGGCTGGCGTGTTCATGGAAACGCACCCCGACCCCAAGAATGCGATGAGCGACGGCCCCAATGCCGTGCCGCTGAAGCACATGCGTGCGCTGCTCGAGCAGTTGCTGGCGCTCGACCGCGTGATCAAGCAGCAGCCCCTGCTGGAAAACGACTTCTCTTGCTGAGCTCCACAGCAAACAATCCAAAGCAACCCAGAGGAAGACTGAATGAGTGCCATTGTTGACATCGTCGGCCGCGAGATTCTCGACAGCCGCGGCAACCCCACCGTCGAATGCGACGTGTTGCTCGAATCCGGCACCATGGGCCGCGCGGCCGTGCCCTCGGGCGCGTCCACCGGTTCGCGCGAAGCCATCGAGCTGCGCGATGGCGACAAGTCTCGCTACCTCGGCAAGGGCGTGCTCAAGGCCGTGGAGCACGTCAACACCGAGATCAGCGAAGCCGTTCTCGGCCTCGACGCCTCGGAGCAGGCCTTCCTCGATCGCACGCTGATCGACCTCGACGGCACCGAGAACAAGAGCCGCCTCGGCGCCAATGCCACGCTGGCCGTCTCGATGGCCGTGGCACGCGCCGCGGCCGAAGAGAGCGGCCTGCCGCTGTACCGCTACTTCGGCGGCTCGGGCGCGATGCAGATGCCGGTGCCGATGATGAACGTCATCAACGGCGGTGCGCACGCCAACAACAACCTCGACCTGCAAGAGCTGATGATCATCCCCGTGGGAGCTCCAAGCTTCCGCGAAGCGGTGCGCTACGGTGCCGAGGTGTTCCACGCGCTGAAGAAGATCATCGACAGCAAGGGCATGAGCACCGCCGTCGGCGATGAAGGCGGCTTCGCTCCCAGCGTGGCAAACCACGAAGCGGCGATCCAGATGATCCTGGAAGCCATCGACAAGGCCGGCTATACGGCCGGTGAGCAGATCGCGATCGGCCTCGACTGCGCGGCCAGCGAGTTCTACAAGGACGGCAAGTACGTGTTGGGCAGCGAAGGCCTCACGCTGTCGGCCCCCGAGTGGACCGACGTGCTCGCCAACTGGGTCGACAAGTACCCGATCATCAGCATCGAAGACGGCATGCACGAAGGCGACTGGGAAGGCTGGAAGCACCTGACCGAGCGCCTGTCAAAGAAGGTGCAGTTGGTGGGCGACGACCTCTTTGTCACCAACACCAAGATCCTGCGCGAAGGCATTGAGAAGCGCATCGCCAACTCCATCCTGATCAAGATCAACCAGATCGGTACGCTGACCGAGACCTTCGCCGCGATCGAGATGGCCAAGCGCGCCAACTACACGGCTGTGATCTCGCATCGCTCAGGCGAAACCGAAGATTCGACCATCGCCGACATCGCCGTCGGCACCAACGCTGGCCAGATCAAGACCGGCTCGATGAGCCGCAGCGACCGCATGGCCAAGTACAACCAGCTGCTTCGCATCGAAGAAGACCTCGGCGACGTGGCCAGCTACCCGGGCCGCGCGGCCTTCTACAACCTCCGTTGAATGCCGGCCCCCACGTCGCTCCGCTCCTGCCCCCCGAGGGGGTGCCAACGCTACGGCCGGGCAAAGCCCGTTCCGTGCGTTGTTGCTCTGTCTGGCCTGGCTGCGCCGGCCTTCACAGCCTCCTGAGGCGGTACTTTGCGCCTCGTCACCTTCGCCCTGCTGGCGCTCCTGGCGCTGGTGCATGCCGAACTCTGGTTCGGCAAGGGTGGCGTGCCACGCGTGATGGAGTTGCAGGCCAAGCTGCAGGAACAGAAGACACAGAACGAGGCCGCACACGCGCGCAATGACCAGATCACCGCCGAAGTGCGTGACCTGAAAGAAGGCCTGGAGATGGTCGAGGAAAAGGCACGCTTCGAGCTGGGCATGATCAAGCCGGACGAGATCTACGTCCAGGTCTCGACGGCCAAGCGCTGACGTGATGTCGGCTCGGCGGCGGCGTCTGAACCGCGAATGAGTGCGCTCCTCCAGGCGTTGCAGCCCTTCTTCGCTGCCGCGTTCACGCTTTGGGGTTCACCCGTCAGCTGGCTTGAGATCGTGGCCTTTGTGCTGGCCGTCGCGATGGTGGTCTGCAACATCCGCGTCAACGCCACCGGCTGGCCGCTGGCTATCGTCAGTTCACTGCTGTACTTCGCGCTGTTCTGGAACAGCAAGCTCTACGGCGACGCCAGCCTGCAGATCTTCTTCGCCGTGGTAGCCGGCTGGGGCTGGTGGCAATGGCTGGGTGGCAAGCAGGCCGATGGCACGGCGCTGAAGGTGCGCTCGCTGAGCCCACGCGGGCGCTGGGTGATGCTGGGTGTGATGGTCGTCGCCTGGCCCGCCACGGGCCTTTTCCTGAAGCACTACACCGACACCGACGTGCCCTGGTGGGACGCCTTCCCCACCGCAGGCAGCCTCATCGGCCAGTGGCTGCTCGGCCGCAAGTACGTCGAGAACTGGACGGCCTGGGTCGTCGTCAACATCGTCAGCGTGGCGCTCTTCGCCTACAAGGGCCTGTGGCTGACGGTTTTGCTGTACCTGATCTTCATCGCGATGTCGTTCGTGGGCTGGCGGGCCTGGCGGCGGCTCGCAGCGCAGCCATGAGCCGCGTGATCGCTCTGCTCGGTGCCGAGAGCACCGGCAAGACGACGCTGGCCCGCGAACTCGCCGACACCTTGCGCGCTGAAGGCAACAACGTGGCGCTTGTCGCCGAATACCTGCGCGAATTCTGCGAACAGCATGGGCGCACGCCCTACGTACACGAGCAGGTTGGCATCGCCAATGAACAGGCGCGCCGCATCGCCGAAGCAACACAAACGCACGACTTCGTGATCGCCGACACCACCGCGCTGATGATCGCGGTCTACAGCGAGCACGTCTTCGATGATCACAGCCTGTATGCCCAGGCCGAGGAAACGCAACGAGGCTACGCCTTGACGCTGCTCACCGCGCTCGACCTGCCATGGTTACCCGATGGCCTGCAGCGCGATGGCCCACAGGTCCGCGAGCCCGTCACGGTCCGGGTACGCGCCTGCCTCGCGCGCGCCGGCGTGGCTTATTCCGTCGTCAGCGGGTCGGGGCCTGCCAGGCTGGCCTCTGCGCTCGCGGCCGTTCGGCACACATTGCAGTCAGCGATCGAAATCGACGACACCACAGTGGTACGTTGGCAATGGACTTGCGAGCGCTGTGGCGACGTCGACTGCGAACGGCATTTGCTGCCGCGCAGCTAGCCGCATTCAAGTCGCGGCGCCGAGCACCACGACGACGATGATCAAGGCGCCCAGCGAGAGATTGGCGCCCACCCAGAAGCGAATCTCAGCGATCGCCGCACCGCCGGCCTTCCAGTCGCTTGCCGCCACCGCGCGCTGCAATCGCTTGTAGAGCGCGAAGCGGATGTGGCCGAAGATCGCGAGCATCAGCAAGCCCAGCGCCGCCATCGCCATCCAGTCTGCCGGCATGTTGAACGGCGCACCGGTCGAGCGCGTGGTCTGCGCGACGCGGACCACCATCGCAGCCCCGCTGGCAATCGCCAGCAAGGCCAGCCACAGCACGATCGAGAAAAAGCCGCCCAGCACCTTGGCCATGAAGGGGACTCGCACCTCGGGCTCCAGCGTCGCAGCAGCCGGGCGCAGGCAGAACAGCGTGAAGAACATCCCGCCGATCCAGATCACGACCGAGCCCAGGTGCAGCAATTTCAGCAGTGCGTAGCCCATGTCGTGCATCCAATCAATTGAGTGAGGTAGAGCCGGGCGCTTGCTTGCTTTGCGGCGTGAACAGTTCCCCCACGTCCACCGGGTCGAAGTGATATTTGGTGCCGCAGAAATCGCATGCGATCTCGACGCGGCCCTGTTCGACGACGATGCCATCGATCTCGTCGCGACCCAGGCTCTTCAGCATATTGCCCACGCGTTCGCGCGAGCAGGTGCAGGCAAAACGCGGCTGCACCGGTTCGTAGCGAACGACCTTCTCTTCCCAGTAGAGACGGCGCAGCACGGTGTCGGCATCGAGCGTCAGCAGCTCTTCGCTCGTCAGTGTGGCCGTCAGGTGGGCGATGCGGTTGTAGGCCTCGTTGATGCCGATCTCGTCTTCATTCTTCCGGCCGAGATTGCCGACGCCTTCGACAGGCAGGCGCTGGATCAGCAGGCCGGCCGCAATCTCGTCGTTGGCCGCGAGGATGAGCTTGGTGTCGAGCTGCTCCGACTGCAGCATGTAGTGCTCGAGCACCTCGCTCAGCTGATGCAAGGGCTCGCGCTGGTCGCCGTGCAAGGCCACCACGCCCTGGTAGGGCTGCTGGCCCGGGAAGCGCTCCTTCGGGTCGAGCGTGATGGCGCAGCGGCCGCCACCGTTCACGTTGAGCAGCGTGTCGAGCTGCGCGCGTTCGGGCATCTCGCCGACCACCTTGGCGGTGACGCGAAAGGCCAGGTCGGACTGCACCTCGGTCACCGCGAGCTTCACCGGGCCGTCGCCGTAGATCTGGATGATCAGCGACCCATTGAACTTGATGTTGGACTGCATCAGCACGCCGGCCGCAGCCATCTCGCCCAGCAGGGCGCGTACGGGCTGCGGAAAGGCGTCTTGCGCCTTCTCGCGCCGACGCAGCACCTCGCGCCAGTCGTCGGTCAGCCGGACCAGCAGGCCGCGCACCGGCAGGCCTTCGAACAGGAATTTGTGCAGCTCGCTCATCAGGCCAGTTTCTTCAGGCCGGCCTTGTAGCGCCCGGCGTTCTCGACATAGTGCAGCGCCGTGCGCTTGAGGCCTTCGATCTGCTCGGGCGTGAGGGGGCGAACCACCTTGGCCGGCGAGCCGAGGATCATCGAGCCGTCGGGGAATTCCTTGTTCTCGGTCACCAGCGAGCCGGCGCCCACGAGGCAGTGCTTGCCGATCTTCGCGCCATTGAGCACCACAGCCTGGATGCCGATCAACGAGCCTTCACCGATCGTGCAACCATGGAGCATCACTTGGTGGCCGATCGTCACGTTGTCTTCCAGCACCGTGGGAAAGCCGGGGTCGGCGTGGATCACGGAGCCGTCTTGCACGTTGGTGTTCTTGCCGATCACGATGCGTTCGGTGTCGCCGCGCAACACCACGCCGAACCAGGCGCTGGCACCGTCGGCCATGGACACGTTGCCGATCACCTGTGCACTGTCGGCCACCCAGGCCGTGTCGGCAATGTCGGGGCTCGTCTCCCCGAGTTGATAGATGGCCATGGGCGTGTTCCGGTGTGCGAAGCCGATAATTCTAAAGATGAACCCGAGACAGCGCGCCCTGGAGGTCTTGTGCCTGCGCGACCCGGTGACCAAGGCGGCCGAAGCCCGCGCCTTGTTCGCCGGGTTGGACAGCCGCCTCATCGACCCCGAACCGGTGCTCGATGCGCCCGACGATCTGCCCGGCCGCCCCGACAAGCCACCGCTCGTGCCGGCACGGCAAGTGCCTTCGCGCACGCCGTTCACGCCCGAAGGCCGTGCGGCCTTGATCCACTCGATCGCGCACATCGAGTTCAATGCGATCAACCTGGCGCTCGATGCGGCGTTCCGCTTCACCCACATGCCAATCGCGTTCTATGTGGACTGGCTGCGTGTGGCCAGCGAAGAGGCGCTGCACTTCAGCCTGCTGCGCGAACACCTGTTGAGCCTGGGCCATGACTACGGCGACTTCAATGCGCACGATGGCCTGTGGGCCATGACGCAACGCACCTCGGGCGATGTGGTCGCACGCATGGCGCTCGTGCCGCGCACGCTCGAAGCACGCGGCCTCGATGCCACGCCGCCACTGCAGGCCAAGTTCGCGAAGGCGGGCGATGCGCGCGCGGTCGAGATCCTCGACGTGATCCTGCGCGACGAAGTGGGCCACGTGGCCATTGGCAACCACTGGTACCGCTGGCTGTGCGAGCGCGACGGGCTCGACCCCGTGGCGCACTACGCCGAGCTCACGCGGCGCCATGAAGCGCCGAAGCTGCGGCCGCCCTTCAACTGGCCCGCGCGCGAAGCCGCCGGGTTCACCGCAGACGAGATGGCGCGCCTGAACGCCGACGCGAGCTGACCGCAAGCACGCGTGGCTCGCATCTTGCTGAGCCCTTGCGCCCCGGCCCGGTGCCGCCAGTACACTGGTGCCCCTTCGCGCGACCGGCCTGATGCCGGCGCCCCAAACGGCCCCCATTCGAGGATGTCCATGAACACCATTTCCACTCGCCGCTTTCTCCAGACCACCGGCCTCTTGATCGCAGGCGTCGTGCTTGCGGCCTGCAGCAAGACCGAACCGCCTCCTCCGCCCGCACCGGCACCCGTGGCGTCGGCACCGGCTCCCGCACCGGCCAAGGTCTACGCCGTCGGCACCGATGCGGCTTACGCTCCCTTCGAATCGCAGAACGAAAAGGGTGAGATCGTCGGCTTCGACATCGACGTGCTCAGCGCCGTCGCCAAGAAGGCCGGCATCGAGCTCAAGTTCATCAACACGCCGTGGGAAGGCATCTTCAACAATCTGGCGCAAGGTGACCGCGACATCATCGTCTCGGCCGTCACCATCACCGATGAGCGCAAGCAGACCATGGACTTCAGCAACCCTTACTTCGATGCGCAGCAGCTCATCGCGGTGAAGGCCACGTCCAAGATCTCCAAGTTCGACGACCTCAAGAAGCTCAAGGTCGGTGTGCAGACCGGCACCACCGGCGATGAAGTGGTGAGCAAGCTGCAAGGCAAGACCAGCTCCAACATCAAGCGCTTCGAGTCGACTCCGCTCGCACTGAAGGAACTCGAGGCGGGCGGCGTTGATGCCGTCGTTGCCGACAACGGCGTGGTCATCAACTACGTGACCAACAACGCCGGCAGCAAGTTCAAGACCGTCGCCGACAAGGCCTTCGCTCCCGAGCAATACGGCCTGGTGGTGAAGAAGGGCAATGCCGACCTGCTGGGCAAGCTGAACAAAGGCCTGGCCGACGTCAAGGCAGACGGCACCTACGACCAGATCTACGCCAAGTACTTCGGCGCACCCGCCGCAGCCGCGCCCGCTTCCGCCGCGTCGAAGTAACAACGAGAGCAGGCGATGGATCTGCGCTGGGGCATCCTGGCCGGCTACGGCCCCTTGTTCCTCGAGGGGCTGTGGACGACGATCACACTGACCATCGTCTCGATCGGTGCTGGGCTTCTGCTCGGCGTGCTGCTCGGGCTCATCAGCAGCTCGCGCGACGCGCCGCAGCCGCGGTCGGCAGCGCTCGCGCTGGCCCTGAAGGTGTCGCGGACCATCACAGTGGGCTACGTCACCTTCTTTCGCGGCACGCCGCTCTTCGTGCAGATCCTGCTGGTGCACTTCGCGGTGATGCCAGCCCTCATTCACCCAGACAACGGCCTGCTGCTCGCCGGCGAAGCCGCGCGCGAATTCAGGCAATCACACGGCGCTTTCTTTTCGGGTGCGCTCGCACTGAGCCTCAATGCCGGTGCCTATATTTCCGAGATCTTTCGCGCTGGTATTCAGAGCATTCACCTCGGGCAAACGCAGGCCGGCTACAGCCTGGGCCTCACGCACCCGCAAGCCATGCGCTTCATCGTGTTGCCGCAGGCGTTCAGACGCATGCTGCCGGCACTGGTGAATGAAGGCGTCACGCTCATCAAAGACTCATCACTGGTGTCGGCCATCGGCTTGGCCGAGTTGGCGTTGGCCGCGCGCACCGTGGCCGGCGCGTACTCGCGCTACTGGGAACCGTACCTCGCCATCTCGGCGTTGTACTTGGCATTGACCTTGCTCTTGTCTTTTCTGGCCAAGCGTCTGGAAGCGCCCGCGCATCAGCGGGGCCGCTAGGCCGGCATGGAGACGCCTGCACGATGGGCGCCGATGTGTCGAATCCGTTTTGTTGTGTTTCCACCACCGAAAGCATGCCGCGGCTTCGCAGTGGCGCCATCGCCCACTAGACTCAAACCTCCTCGCAAACCCCTATGAAAGCTTCAACATGAAAGCCATCAAAGCACTCATCCCCGCCGCCATTCTCTGCATGGCCGGCGCTGCTCAAGCTCAATTGGTCGTCTATGGTCTGCTCGACGGCAGCTACGGCAAAAGCATTGGAGACGACATTGCCGGCCTGAAGGCTGACCTCCACTCCGGCGGCGACAACGGCAACAGCGAAGGCAACTCGACCAGCCGCTTCGGCCTGAAAGGCAGCACCGAAGTCGCTCCTGGCATCAAGGCCAACTTCAACCTGCAATCGAACGGCATCACCAGCAACGGCGACGTCAACGCGACGTTCTTCAACCGTGCAGCCTGGTTCGGCCTCTCCGGTTCGTTCGGTGAAGTCCGCTTCGGCAAGCAAGACTCGGTGGGCTTCCAGACCCTGATCGACTACGACCTGAACGGTTGGACGAACGGCGTGCCGGCCAGCTTCATGAATCTCGAGCGTGGCCGCCAAGCCAAATCGCTTCAATACATCACGCCGAGCTTGGGTGGTGCCAAGGTGCAGATCGGTTTCGTGCCCAAGGGCAACCAGGTAGCTCCAGATGACCAAGACGTCGTTTCCGCCGGCGTCACGTACGCCGCAGGCCCGATTTCGGGTTCTCTGGCAGTCGAGAGCAAGCGTACTGAGGCTGGCACGACGTGGGTCGGGGGTTCATTTTCGTATGACCTCAAAGTCGTGAAGCTGGTGGTCGGCGGCGCCAAAGACAAAATTCTCCCCTCGGGTACCAACCCTGGCCTCGGCTCGGTGAGATTGTTCAGCCTGGGCGTCGTGGCCCCTGTGTCGAGCATCAACATCGGCGCACAAGTCGGCCAACTGTCTGGCGACTCCAAGTCGACCAACCTCGAAGTCTTCGTCAACTCGGAGATCTTCAAGAACACCACCGCGTACGCGGAAGCCGGCACCACCAAGATCAAGAAGGTCAACAATGTTGACACCGACATCAAGGGCACCGGCTTCGCCGTGGGCATGATCTACGTTTTCTGATCGACGCTCTGGCAGGCGAGCAATCGCCTGCTGTTGACGTGCCAGAACTTGAATCGCCCGGCCTTGCGCCGGGCGATTTTCATTTCAGTTCAGGAAGTAGCGCTTCAGACCCGCAAGAATCATCTCGACCGCAATCGCTGTCAGCACGAGCCCCATCAGCTTCTCGAACGCTGACACCACCGAGTCGCCGACCCATTGGCGAATGCGGTTGCACAGCAGCAAGATGGTCAAGGACACCGCCATCGCGCAGGCCAGTGCGCCAACCCAGGTTGCCAGCCGCTCCGGCTGGCGCGACGCGAGCAACAACACCGTCGCCATCGCAGAAGGCCCCGCCAACAAGGGAATGGCCAACGGAAAGATCATCGGCTCCTTGCCTTCCGGCGTGCCATAGACGCCGCCTTCGGTACTGAAGATCATGCGAATGGCCACCATCAATAGGATCACGCCGCCGGCCACTTCGAGCGAGCGCTCCGACAGGTGCATGACGCGCAAGAAAGCGTCGCCCAGGAACATGAAGGCGAACAGCACGGCGAACGCGATGCCGACCTCGCGCACCGCCACCCAGCGGCGGCGTTGCGGGCTCACCTCGCGCATCACCGGAATGAAGATCGGCAGGCTGCCCAATGGGTCCAGCACCAGCAGCAAGAGAATGAAAGCCGACAGGAAGTTGTGATCCATCGGAGACCTCGACGCCTCAGCGCCCGCGCCAGAACAAGGCGTCAAGCTCCTTCATCGTGATCTGCCGCCAGGTCGGGCGGCCATGGTTGCACTGGTCGGAGCGCTCGGTGCGCTCCATGTCGCGCAGCAACGCATTCATCTCATCGATCGTCAGCTGGCGGTTGGCGCGCACGGCACCATGGCACGCCATGGTCGAAAGCAACTCGTCTTGCGCTCGCTGGATCACGCTGCTCGCGTCGTATTGCGCCAGCTCGGCCAGCACGCTGCGCGCCAGTTCGACCACGTCGCCGCCCGCCAGTGCGGCGGGCCGGGAGCGAACGGCCAGTGTGGTGGCGGACAACACGGAAACGTCGAGTCCCAGCGTCAACAAATTGCCGGCCTGGGCCTCGGCCGTGGCGATCTCTTGTGCGGTGGCTGCAAAGGTCGCGGGGATCAGCAGAGGCTGCGATTCGATGGCCGCAGCGCCCAGGCTCGCCTTCAAGCGCTCGTAGACGATGCGTTCATGTGCCGCATGCATGTCGACGACGACCAAGCCCTGAGCGTTCTCGGCCAGCACGAACACGCCGCCGATCTGCGCCACGGCCTTGCCCAGAGGCCAGTCGCCCGCGGGCAGCACGGTTACGGCAACGGGCGCAGTCGGAGCGGCGGATGTCGTCCACGCGGCGGGTGCTTCTTGCGCATACAACAAGGCCGCTTGCTCCAAGCCGAGCGATGCCTGCGAGACGAGCGGTCGAAAGTTCGATGTGTAGCTCGGAAAATTCGATGCCGGTTCCCCCGACGGCACAGGCTGCAGCGGCGCCGAACCTGTGGTCGCCATGCTCCCCGCCTGCGACGGTGCGAGCCCTGCTTCCACCGCGCGCCGCACCGCCTGGTGCACCTCGCGCGAATCGCGAAAACGCACCTCGATCTTGGTCGGGTGCACGTTCACGTCGACACGCTCCGGCGCGATCTCGATGAACAGCACATATGCCGGCTGGCGCCCGCCGTGCAGCACATCTTCATAGGCCGAGCGCACGCCATGCGCGAGCAGCTTGTCGCGCACATAGCGGCCATTGACGTACACGTACTGCTGATCGGCCCGCGTGCGCGCCGCAGCGGGCGTGCCGGCGCGGCCGGTGATGCGCAAGGGGCCGGCCGCGAACGACACCTCGCGGCTCTCGACGATGAAATCGTCGCTCAGCACCTCGCGCACGCGCTGGTCATGTCCCGGCGCCCGGCGCCACTGCTGCACCAGTTTGCCTTCATGCCACACGGCAAAGCCGACATCGGGGCGCACCAAGGCATGCCGGCGCACCGCTTCGATGCAATGCGCCAATTCGGTGGCATCGGTCTTCAAGAACTTGCGACGCGCCGGTGTGCTGAAGAACAGCTCGCGCACCTCCACGCTCGTGCCCACGCCACGCGCCGCAGGAACCAGCTCGCCGGAGCGCGCGTCGATGCGCTGCGCGTGTGCGACGCCCGCCGTGCGGCTGGCGATGCTCAGCTCGGCCACCGATGCAATGGCGGCCAGCGCCTCACCGCGAAAGCCCATCGTCGACACGTTCTCAAGCTCGCCAAGCGAAGCGATCTTGCTCGTGGCATGGCGGCGCAACGCGAGCGGCAATTCATTGGAAGGAATGCCGGCGCCATCGTCTTCGACCACGATGCTGCGCACGCCACCCGCCATCAGCTTCACAGCGATCTCGGTGGCACCCGCGTCCAGCGCGTTGTCGACGAGTTCGCGCACCACCGAGGCGGGCCGCTCCACCACCTCGCCCGCGGCAATCTGGCTGATCAGCTCATCGGGCAGCTCGCGGATGGGGCGGCGAGAGCTTGGCTGCGGTACGGCATTCATCGCTGCATTGTATGAACCTAGATCCGGCAGTTGACCGCTTCCCTCCGCTGGCTACACCGCATGAACACTGACATTCGCGCCCACGGCCGCCTTCACTGCTTCGGTGAGAGCGCTACGCACCCGATCGAGCCGCGCTGCGACGCGCTGGCTGCGTTGCTCCTCCTCGCGGGCATGAGCCCGCAGCGTCGTCACGCCTTGCCAGCACGCCGCAGCGCGGCCCGCTCGGGCGCGTCCAACTGCCGAATCTAGGTTGAATCCGACCAGAGCGTGCCCGCGATAATGCGGCCCCATGGACATCCTCGCCTTCATCCTCGATTTCATCCTGCACGTGGACGTGCATCTGGCCACCTTCGTGCAGACTTACGGCACCTGGGTATATGCCCTGCTCTTCCTGATCATCTTCGTCGAGACCGGTGTCGTGGTGATGCCGTTTCTGCCCGGTGACTCACTGCTGTTCGTGGTGGGCGCGCTGTGCGGTACCGGGCTGATGAGCTTGCCGATTGCCATCGGCCTGCTGATCGCGGCAGCCATCCTCGGCAACCAGAGCAACTACACGATCGGGCGCCACTTCGGCCCCAAGGTATTCCAGTGGGAGAACTCGCGCTTCTTCAACAAGAAGGCCTTCGAGCAGGCGCACGCCTTCTACGAAAAGTACGGCGGCGTCACCATCATCGCTGCGCGCTTCATGCCCTTCCTGCGCACCTTCGCGCCCTTCGTGGCCGGCGTGGCGCAGATGACGCGCAGCAAGTTCACGCTGTTCGACGTGAGCGGCGCCGTCCTGTGGGTCGGCGGCGTGACGATGGCGGGCTACCTGTTCGGCAACATCCCGTGGGTCAAGGAGCACCTGGACAAGATCATCTGGGGCGCCATCTTGCTGCCCGGCGTGCTGGTGCTCTTCGGTGCATGGAAGGCGCGGCGCAAGGCAGCTGCTGCCGCCTGAGCCAGCGCGGCGATGGATCAGAGCTGGCGCTGCCGCGCCAGCGGCGGGTTCTTCGCGAAGTAGCGCTTGATGCCCGAGGTGAGCGCGTCCACCAGCTGATCGCGGTATTCGTCGCTGCGCAGCTTCTTCTCTTCTTCGGGGTTGGAGATGAAAGCCGTCTCGACCAGGATCGACGGCACATCGGGCGCCTTCAGCACCGCGAAGCCGGCCTGCTCGACGCTGCCCTTGTGCAGGTAGCCGACCTTGCGAATCTGCCCCAGCACCTCGCCGCCGAGCTTCAGGCTGTCTTTGATCTGTGCGGTGGTGCTCATGTCTAGCAAGGTGCGCAGCACGGTCGCGTCCTTGGCCTTGATGTTGACGCCGCCCACCAGGTCGGCCGCGTTCTCCTTGTCGGCCATCCAGCGCGCTGCGCTGCTGGTGGCGCCGCCTTGCGACAAGGCGAACACCGAGGCTCCGCGCGCATGCGGTTTGAAGAACGCATCGGCGTGAATCGACACGAACAAGTCGGCCTGCACGCGCCGCGCCTTGCGCACCCGCTCTTGCAGCGGCACGAAGAAATCGGCATCGCGCGTGAGCATGGCGCGCATGCCGGGGATGGCGTTGATGCTGTCGCGCAGCTTGAGCGCCACCGCCAACACCACGTCTTTCTCGCGCAGGCCGGTGGGGCCGGTGGCACCGGGGTCTTCACCGCCATGCCCCGGGTCGAGCGCGACGATGATCAAGCGGTCGATGCGCGACTGCGTGATCGGCGGTGCGGAAGCGGCCGCCACAGGTGGAGGCGGAGGCGCCGAAGCCGCGCGCCCCGGAACGGGCGGCGCATTCATCTTGTCGATGAACTCGCCGAGCGCGTCCTGCACCGCTTGCGCCGCCTTCTGCTCGGCCTGCGCCTTGTCTTGCACCAGCGCGCGCAAAGGGTCGCGCTCGTGCGTGGGATGCAGGTCGAACACTGCGCGGTACTGGTAAGCCGCCACCGGGGCGAGCGTGAAAAGCTGCGGCGCAGTGGGCTGCTTGAGGTCGATCACCAGGCGCACCACGCGCGGCTGGTTCTGGCCCACGCGCACGCCTTCGATGAACGGGTCGTCGGAGCGCACCTTGCCCACCAGCTCGCGCAAGGTCGGGCTCAACTCCAGGCCGTCGATGTCGATCACCAGGCGCTGCGGGTTGTCGGCCATGAAGTGCCTGAGCGACAGGGGCGTGTCCGACTCCAGCGTCACCCGCGTGTAGTCGGCGGCAGGCCACACGCGAACGGCGACGATGCTCGCGCCAAAGGCCAGTTCGTGCGCACCCAGCAGCAAGGCCACACTGCCCATCCCCCGCAGGGCGTCTCGCCGATTCATGGAGACGCCCTCGCCGGCTCTGCGTCGGGCAGCAGCGCCAGGCCACGGGTCGTGAGGGCGTCGAATGTCACCCGGCGTTCGTCTCCATCCAACGGAATGAGTTCCATGCGCAGATCAGGTATTGGCAACAGGCCCACCGCCTGCTCGGGCCATTCGGCCAGCTTGAGCCCGCTGCTCGCGAACACATCGCGAAAGCCCGCGTCTTCGAACTCCTGCGGATCCTTGAAGCGGTAGAAGTCGAAGTGCGAGATGTTCAAACCCGGCAACTCATACGACTCCATCACCGCGTAGGTCGGGCTCTTGATGCGGCCCTGCACGCCCAGAGCCTGCAGTAGATGCCGCACGAAGGTGGTCTTGCCGGCTCCGAGCGTGCCGTGCAGTTCGATGAAGGCTTCGCGAAGCGCCGGCCGCTGCGCCAGCGCTGACGCGGTGGCGGTACAAGCGGCCTCATCGGCCCAGTGCACGGTGCGAGTTCCTAGAATCGACAAATGACGGTTGCTCGCGAGTTGAATGAAAAGGGCCTGCTCGAGCTGATGTCAGGTCTGCGCGAATGGGCCAAGGCGCTGGGATTTTCCCAGATCGGTGTGGCCGATGTCGATCTGTCTTCAGCCGAGCCCGGTCTGCTGGCATGGTTGAACAACGGCTTTCACGGCAGCATGGTTTACATGGCAGCCCATGGCGTGAAGCGCGCCCGGCCCGCCGAGCTGGTGCCGGGCACCGTGCGCGTGATCACCGCCCGCATGGATTACCTGCCGCGACACATGCCCGATGACTGGCAAGCCATCGAATGGCAAGGCATCGCCAATCCCGAGCAAGCAAGCATCTCCATGTATGCCCGAGGCCGCGACTACCACAAGGTCTTGCGCTCGCGTCTGCAGAAACTCGCCGAACGTCTGGCGCAAGCCGTGGGGCCTTTCGGCCACCGAGCCTTCACCGACTCCGCTCCGGTGCTGGAAGTGGAACTCGCCTCGCGCAGCGGCATCGGCTGGCGCGGCAAGCACACACTGGCGCTGCACCGCGAGGCCGGCTCCATGTTCTTCCTGGGCGAGATCTACATCGACTTGCCGCTGCCGCTGTCGGAGCCGGTGACCTCGCACTGCGGCAGCTGCAGCGCCTGCATCGACGTCTGCCCCACACAGGCCATCATTGCCCCCTACCGCGTGGACGCACGGCGCTGCATCTCCTACCTGACCATCGAGCACGACGGCCCCATCCCCGAAGAACTGCGCGCTGCCATGGGCAACCGCATCTACGGCTGCGACGACTGCCAACTCGTCTGCCCATGGAACAAATACGCGCAGCGCAGCACTCTGCCCGACTTCGACACGCGCGCGCCGCTGACTCATGCGAACCTGCTGCAGCTCTGGGCCTGGTCGGAAGACGACTTCCTGCATCACACCGAAGGCGGGCCCATTCGGCGCATCGGCTTCGAGCGCTGGCGGCGCAACCTCGCCGTGGCGGCCGGCAATGCGCTGCATCAGCGCGACAACCCGGAATTGCGCGCCGCACTCGTTCGCGGCCGTGAAGCTTGCAGCATGATGGTCCGCGAGCACATCGACTGGGCGCTCGCGCCCGTCGTCTCGTTGACGGAGGCACTTCCGCCGCCCGGCAGCAGATAGCGCGCTCCGACTGGAACCGTCAGCGCAGCAGCACCCGCATCAGCCGGTCGAGCACCGCCGGCTTGTCGACCTTCAGGCAGACCCGCGCGTTCGGCGTGCCCGGCACTTCGCGCGTATAGCCCTGCGCATCGATGGCGATGCGCAGCGGCGTGAGCGGGCAAGTTGCCGGATCGAGCAGCCAGGCCACCGGCACGACGTCGAACAGCGTCGGCGTCGCGCTAGCCCAGGGCTGGTAGGCATTGGTCCATTGCTGGTACATCAGCGTGAGCGCGTCGGTCAGCGCCGAGCCGTGCGCGAACAGCGCCGCGCGCTTCTGATCGTCCAGCCGCACCGCGGTCGCGTCGAGCGGCATCATCACGATGGGCACGCCCGACTCGAACACGGTCTGCGCCGCCGCAGTGTCGGCGACGATGTTGTATTCGGCATCGGGCGGCCGCGCCGGCAGGTAGTCGGACTTGCTGTAGCCCTCGCGCACCGAGCCGCCCATCAGCACCACTTGCTTGAACTGGCGAAACCCCTGCGGGTCGCGCCGGATCGCCGCCGCCACATTGGTCAGTGGGCCAAGCGCGAGCAGTGTGAGCTGGCCCGGCTGGCGCGCTGCTTGATGCAGTAGGAAATCGACGGACGCGCCTGCCGACAACGGTGCCGGCGTGCCGTCCGTGATGCCGGGCCGATGCGGCCCCGACGCCCAACGAGCCTGCGTGAAAGCGGTCTGGCTCTTTGTTGCGATGCCTTCTGCGACCGGCACGTCGTCGCGCCCGAGTTCGCGCAGCAGCCGCTTGACCAAGCGCGCGCGCAACGCGGTGTCGCCCCAGGCGGTGCTGATGCCACGCAAGTCGAACTCGGGGCTCGCGAGCAGCAGCGCCAGTGCAAAGCTGTCGTCGATGTCATCACCGATGTCGAGGTCGACGACGACCGGGATGCGTGGCGCCGCTTGAGCAAAGGCCGCAGCGGGCAGCCACAGCAAGGCGATCAGCGCAAAGGCGCGCAACGCGAAGTGAAGGCGGAACACGGCCATCGGCAGCCTCAACGCGTCAAGAAGTCGCCGAGCACAGCGAGAAAGGCCTGGGGCGTCTCGATCATCGGCGCATGGCCGCTGCCGGCGACGACAGCGAGCCGCGCGCCCGGAATCTCGGCGGCGAAGCGCTGGCCGAGTTTCAAGGGCAGCAACTCGTCGTGCTCGCCCCAGACGACCAGTGTGGGAATGGTGATCTCGCCCAGTTGGCCGTCGACCGACTCGTTCAAGATCGCCGGGTCCGCATAGACCGACGCGATCGTGTGACTGTCGCCCTTGGACAGGCTCCACCCCATGCCCCGCCGAATCGCGTCCTCGGTATTGAACGAGGGCGCACGGAAGATGCGTGCGAGCAAGGCCTTCTCTCCCGCCAGACTCGGGCCGGCGCCAACGCGGCTGGGGACTGCGTCAGGCGCCGCGGGCTTGTCGAAGCGCCAGCTCAAGGCCTCGCGAAAACCCGCCGCATCGCACAGCACGAGGCGCGTCGGCCGGGGCAGCGCGAAGCTGGCCCCGATGGCGGTGCCGCGCAGCGCCTGCAGCGTGTACTGCGCGGCGATCCAGCCACCCAGCGATTCGCCCATCAGCATGAAGTCGGCGACCTTCTTCTCGCGCAGGAACTCGCCGAGAAAGTCGACCCAGATCTGGATGCCGTATTGGATGAAGGGCTTGTCGGAATTGCCGAAGCCGAGGTGATCGAGCGCCAGCACATGGTGCGTCTTGGCCAGTTGCGGCATGACCTGCCCCCAGTCCCCAGCCGCGCTGCTGCCCAGCCCGTGCAAGAGCACCAACGTCGGCTTCGCGCCCGGCCGGCCCAACTCGTGATAGCGGATGCGGGCACCGAAGAGCTTGAGCGTCTTCTGCGCAGGCAGCGCGGGTGCTGCGGCCAAGGCCGGGCCGGTCAGCGCGGTAGCGGCTGCCAGGGCAAGCCACTGGCGTCGAGTGCTGTGCATCGTTCTCTCCTCGTCGTCACGGTGCTGCATCGACCACACAGCGGAAGCCGATCATCGCCGAGCGGTCTTTGCCCGGAGCCATCAGCAGGTACTTGCCGTGCTGGTCGTTGCGGTAGGCCTGCGGGAAGTACCAGATCGAGCCCTGCGGCTGGTAGCGGCTGCCGCCGCGCAGCACCGCGGCGCGGGTGTGCGCGTCGTGGAACTCGCTGGTCCATTGCCAGACGTTGCCCACCATGTCGAGCACGCCGAAGGGGCTGGCGCCGGCCGGGTGCGCGCCGCTGTCGGCCGGGGCGGGGTGGCGGCGCCCGGTCTCGGGCGCAGGCACGGCGTCGGCACGCCACGTGTCGCCCCAGGGGTACGCACGGCCGTCGCTGCCCTGGGCCGCGTACTGCCACTCCCATTCCTGCGGCAGGCGCTTGCCGGCCCAGGCCGCGTAGGCGCGCGCGTCCTCCAGCGAGACCCAGGTGACTGGCTTGCCGGCCCAGCCCTCGGGATACGTCAGCGGCTTGCCTTTGTCCTGGGTCCAGTCCTTCAAGAAATTCTGCGCATCAGCGGGGTGGTAGCCACTGGCGTTCAGAAAGGCCTTGAACTGCTCGTTGCTGACCGGCCGGCGATCGATGAAGAAGCGTTTCATCGCGAGCGGGTGTTCGTGGAAGCGCCTTGCAACGCCGCCCTCCCAAGGGTAGGCGACGTCGACGCCGGCGCTGTTGCCGCCTTCGATCACCAGGCTGCGCAGCTTGAACAGGAAGGCACCGGCAGGAATCTCGACCATGCCCTCGGGCGCATTCGCGCGCGGCGCGGTCGGTGCGATCGCCACCACGGTCTGCGGCAGCGGTTTCCACTCGGCGCTGTAGCCGGCCAGTGGCGTGGCGCCGATCTTGCGCATCTCCGCCATCAGCGCGGTTTGCTTCGCATCGGGCGCACTGCGTGTCGCGAGGATGGCGCCGAAGCCGCGCGCCTCGATCTCGAAGCTCAGCACACCGTCCTGCGGCTGCAGCTCGATGCCATGCGCAAGATCGAAGTAACGCATGCCAGGCTCGGCCGGTGCCGGCAGTTGCCGACCCGCCGTGTCGTACTCGTTGCGGTTCACCAGCGTCCAGACGGTCTGGTCGCCGAGCGGCCAACGGCTTGCGAACACGCCCCACTGCAGCACCGTCGAATAGGGCTCCCAGTCGGGGCTGGACAGAAAGGGCGCGATGCCGCGCGACAAGATCGCCATGCGGCGCGTGGCCTCGGCATCGCGCGGCGTGATGCCGTTCCAGATGCCCCAGACGTTCTCCCAGCTCATCCAGCCGACGCCGTTGAAGAACGCGAACTGCAGGTCGTCGGTCTTGTCGCGTGCCCAGCGGTCGGAGATGTGGACCTGGTGGCGGGTCTCCAGCCATTTGAAGCGGTCGACCTTGGGCACGAACTGGAACGGGTACTGGCCCCAACTCATCACGTTCCAGGCCAGCTGCTCGTCGTGCATGATGCCTTCGGGCTGCATCGCAAGCGGGTGCCGGCGCGCCTCGGCTGCCGACGAGAAGGCCAGCGGCACGCCGTCCTGCGTATCGCCGTTGATGCCGTCGGCACCGATCTCGGCCAGCAGCTCGGCGAAGGCCGCGGGCCAAGGCATGCCGGGGTCGCGCGTGCCCTGGTCCCACATCATCATCGGGAACAGCACCTTGACGCCGCGGCGGTGGAAGTCGGCGACCATCGCCTTGACGCCTTTGATGCCGCCGGGCAGCGAGCGGATCATGTCGAGCTGGTTGCGGTCGTCGATGCCCATGTTCGGGTAGTCGGGCCAGACCAGCACCGCGTCGATGCCGCCGTAGCGCGTAACCAGATCGTCGAGGTAGCGGTCGACCGTATAGCGGCCCGCCACCGGGTCGTAGAAGTAGCGGTCCTCCACCATCATCTGCGTCTGCAGCACGGCGCTGCGGGTCCAGGCCAGCGCCGGGTCGCGGTAGCGTGCGTCGTCGTAGCCGATGCGGATACGGCGTTCGGTGCGCCAGTGGCGCATGTCCTTCAGCCATTGCGACTGCGCGTCTTGTGCGCAGGCCTGCCAGCCACCCTCCCAGACCTCGCGCCAGCCCAGGCACTCCGGCGGGTTGACCATGGTCTGCTTGAAGCTCGGAAACGGCACGTGGCGCGTGTCCTGCGCCGAGGCCGGCGGGCTCAGCCACAGCAGCGCCGCGGCCAGCACGAAAGGCTTGAAGCAGTTCATCGTGAGGCGGTCAGAAGGTAAAAAGGCCGAAGCCGTCGCACGGGGCGACCGCTTCGGCCGGTTCGGCGTCGCCTGCAGCAGGTCAGTAGAAGGCCGCGCGGAACGACACCCCTATCGTGCGCGGATCGTTGATGAAGCCCGTCAGGTTGTGGAAGTCGATCCCGCCCACGGTGACGATCTCGTTGGTGCAATTGCGGCAGAACACCGAGGCGTCGTACTTGCCGTTGGCCCAGCTGTAGCCGAGCTTCAGGCCGAGTTCGGTCAGCGGCTTGCCGGTGAATTCCTTCGTCTCGTAAAGGAGGAAGTTGATCTTGCTGCGGTACGCGGCGTCGCCGAAGAAATACAGCTCCGAGCTCTCGCCCATCGGTACGCCGTAGCGTGCGGTGGCGTTGGCGATCCACTTCGGGGCTTGCGGCAACGGGTTGCCGTCGATCGACGCGAAGCCACCGCTGACCGGGTCGGTCACGGTGCACAGAGTGCTGCCGCAGACCGGCACGCGCAGGTCCGCGTCCTTGATCTGGGTGTCGTTGTAGCTCAGCCCGGCCGAGACGCGCAGGCGGTCGGTGACCAGTGCGGTCAGGTCGGCTTCAAGGCCCTGGCCGGTCGTCTTCTTCGCGTTGATCAGCGAGGTGACATTGGACGAACCGCCGACTGCCGTCAGTTGCTGGTTCTTCACGTCGTAGTGGAACAGGCCGAAGCCCAGGCTCGCACGGCGATCGAACAGGTCGGTCTTCACGCCGGTCTCGTACGAGGTGGTGGTCTCGGGTTCCGCATAGGTCAGATCCTGGCCGCTGGTCGGCGAGCCGAAGCTCGCGCCGCGGAAGCCGGTGGCCACGCGTGCGTACAGGTTGGCATCCTTGGTCAGCTTGTAGGTGCCGCTGACGTCGCCGGTGGTCTTGTTGGCGGAGATGGTCCGGCTGCGCGGGTCGGCAAAGCCTTCGAGCATGTCGAAGGTCTTCTTGTCACGCGTGTAGCGCAAGCCGCTGCGCAGCTTGAGGTCGGCAGTCAGGTCGTAGTTGAGCGAGCCGAACACGGCCCAGGCGTCGTTCTTCTGCTGCGTCGTCGAGTAGCTCGTCTGCGCGGCGGTGGCACTGTTGTAGCCGAACGATTCGCCCTCGAGCTTTTCGTGGAAGAAGTACACGCCGGCCTGGTAGTTCAGCGGGCCGCCGGTCTTCGACGCAACGCGGAATTCCTGCGTGATCTGGTTGTGGTCCTTCACGCCGCCGGCGGTTTCGACCTGGAACTGGAACCCCGGGCGGGTTGCGGTGATGGTGTCGCCACCGTCGATGTCGCCGCGGGTGTAGTACTTGTCGATGCTCTCGTACCCGGTGATCGAGTACAGGCTGATGTTGCCCAGGTTCCAGGTCAGGCTCGCGCTGCCGCCGCTGGAGCGGAACTGCTGTTCGTTGCCACCGTTGATCGAGGTCTTGTCCGGGTCGAAACCGTCGACCAGGTCGTTGCTGCCCTGCTTGATGATGTTCGCGCGGAACAGCCGGGCACTGCCGTCGAGTGCGCGCCCGTGCACGTTGAACAGTGCGCTGAACGAGGTGTCGGGCTTCCAGAGCAGCTGCGCGCGCAATGCGCGGTCGTTGTAGCCTTCGAGCTTGTTGCCGTTGTAGAGGTTGCCGGCCTGAGCGCTGTCGACCGTGACCCAGTCGGAGCGGTACTGCTCGAGCACCGACACGCGCGCCGCGAGCGTGCTGCCCATCGGGAAGCTGAACGCGCCGTCAACGTTGGCGGTGTTGTGCGTGCCGTACGACGTGTTGACGTAGCCGTCCAAGGCGCCGATCTCGGGCTTGACCGAATTGAACTTGATGACGCCGGCCGGCGTGTTGCGACCGAACAGCGTGCCCTGCGGACCACGCAGCACTTCGACGTTGGCCAGGTCGAAGATCGGGAAGCCCTTCAGGATCGCGCTTTCTTGCACCACGTCGTCGTAGATCAGCGAGACAGGCTGCGAGGCGTAGGTGGAGAAGTCGGTGTTGCCATAGCCGCGGATGTAGAAGCGCGGGAAAGTGCGGCCGTTGGACGACTCGATGTTGAGGCTGGGCACCTTGGCGGCCAGCACCCGAACGTCCTGGCCCGAGGTCATGATCACGTCGAGCTGCTCCGGCTTGAGCAGCGTGATCGAGACCGGCACGTCCTTAGCGTTCTCGGATCGGCGTTCGGCCGTGACGACGACCGGCGCGAGTTCGGTCGGGGCTACCTTCTGCGCGGCAGGTGCCGAGGCGGCAGCATCGGGTGCCGCCACGGTCTGGCCGAGTGCCACGACCGAGGCGGTGGCGAGGGCGGTCAATGCGAAGCCGTGGACAACAAAACGGCTTGCGATTGCGCGGCGGCGTTGGGGCATGAGCATCACATTCATCTCCAAAAATCAGTGGTAATCGCCAGCATGGTGGCGTGGCGCGGTGTCAAGCAATGTATATGCCATCAGGCGCTCAGCGCGGCCCGATCATCGCGATCCAAAACGGCACGCTCACCATGCCCACCAAGGTGGACAAGGTGACGAGCCCGGCCACGTAGGAACCGTCGCCGCCCATGCGCGAAGCGAGCACGTAGGCACTGGACGCCGTGGGCAGCGCAGCGAACAACACGATGATGTGCCGCTGCGCCGGCGGCAACGCCAGCAGCAGGGTCAGCCCGATCGCGATGATGGGCAGCACCAGGTGGCGCAGCGTCAGCAGCACGGCCGCCAGGCGCGGCCCGCGTTGCAGGCCACCCAGGCGCAAGCCGGCACCCACGGCCATCAAACCGATCGGCAGGGCCGCCACGCCGATGCGCTGCAGAGTGGTCGACACCGCTTCCGGGAACTGCAGGCCGGCAAAATTTGCAAGCAGGCCCGCCACCGTGCTCAGGATCAGCGGATTGCGTGCGAGTTCGCGTGCATAGGAATGGCCGCCCTGCTTGGCCAAGGGCCACACGGCGGCCACGTTGGCGATGGGCACGCACAGCGCGATCGTCAACGCCATCCAGGCGACGGCCTGTGGGCCGCCGAGGCGCTCGGACAACGCGAGCGCGATGAACGAGTTGAAGCGGAACACGATCTGCGCGCCCGAGCTGTGCAGGCGCGCATCCACACCCGGCACGAGACGCAGCGCATAGGCCATGGCCACGCCGCACAGCATGACGCCGACGCCGCACAGCGCGAGGTCCAGCGTCTGCGCCGGCTGCAGCGGGCTCTTGACGATCGAGTTGAACAGCAGCACCGGGAACAGCAGGTAGTACACCAGGCGCTCGGCGCTTTCCCACACGGGCCTGTCGAGTGCCGTGTATCGGCACAACAGGAAGCCGCATACGATCAGCAAGAAATCGGGAAGCAGCAGCAAGCCATTCGACATGGCCCGAGTGTGCCAGCCGGGTTGCTGCGTAGTTTCCACAGTCGCCAGCGCGCCGCCGTACGGGCAGCATGCGCCCCAAGTCGTTTCAACTTCCCCAGGAGCCAGCATGCACCGCAGAACCCTTCTTGCCACCGCCCTCGCCTTGTCGGTCGGCGCTCCTGCCGTGTGGGCTCAGGCGGCTTACCCCAACAAGCCCGTGCGTCTGGTGGTGCCGTTCGCACCGGGGGGCACCACCGACATCGTGGCCCGCGTGGTGTCCGAGAAGATCAACGTGGCGCTGGGTCAGACCATGATCGTCGAGAACAAGGCCGGTGGCGGCGGCTCGATCGGCGCCAACGAGATCGCCAAGTCGGCACCCGACGGCTACTCGCTCGGTGTGGCCACTGTGTCGACCACCGCGGCCAACCCGGCCATCAACCCGAAGATTCCGTACAAACCCATCACGGACTTCACGCCCATCATCAACATCGCGGCCACACCGAACGTGATTGCCGTGCACCCGAGCTTCCCGGCACGCGACTTCAAGGGCTTCCTCGCCGAACTCAAGAAGAACCCCGGCAAGTACTCGTTCAGCAGCTCCGGCACGGGCGGCATCGGCCACCTGCAGATGGAGCTCTTCAAGAGCCTCTCGGGTACCTTCGTCACTCACATCCCGTACCGCGGTGCGGGCCCGGCTCTCAACGACACGGTGGCCGGGCAAGTGCCGATGATCTTCGACAACCTGCCCTCGGCGCTGCCCTTCATCAAGGACGGCCGCCTGATCGCCATCGTCGTCGCGGCACCGGCTCGCCTTGCCGTGCTGCCCAACGTGCCCACCTTCAAGGAAGTGGGACTCGAAGGTGTGAACCGCATGGCCTACTACGGCATCTACGGGCCGAAGGGCCTGTCAAAAGAGATCGTCGACAAGATCAACAGCTCGGTGAAGAAGACGCTCGAAGACCCGGCCGTGAAGAAGCGCATCGAAGACACCGGCTCGCTGATCGTGGCCAACACGCCCGAGCAGTTCGCGGAACAGATCAAAGCCGAGTACGAGGTCTACAAGAAGGTCGTCGTGCAGCAGAAGCTACAGCTGGATTGAGTAAAGCCCCCCAGTCGCTGCGCTCCTGCCCCCGAGGGGCGCCATCCAGCGGACCGGCAAAGCCGGCTCCGCGGATGTTGCTCTGTCATGCTTCGCTGCGCTGGCTGGACCTTCGGATACTCACAGTCCGCTCTGCTGAGGTACCGAAGCCCTAGGCCGTGTAGACGATTCAGGTGCGATCATGAACGCATGGCCGAGCCCGAACTGACCACCACCAGCCAGCAGTCAATTGACCGCTTCATCGACGCGCTGTGGATCGAGGACGGGCTCTCGGCCAACACCCTGGCCGCCTACCGGCGCGATCTGACGCTGTATTCGCAGTGGCTCGCGCAGAGCGCCGGCAAGTCGCTCAGCGACAGTGCCGAGAGCGATCTCCGAGCCTATGCCGTGGCGCGCCACGCCGGCACCAAGACCACGAGCTCGAACCGCCGGCTCACCGTGTTCAAGCGCTACTTTCGCTGGGCGCTGCGCGAGCACCTTCTGCAGGCCGACCCCACGCTGAAATTGCTGAGTGCCAAGCAGCAGCCCCGCAGCATCAAGCTGCTGAGTGAAGCGCAGGTCGAGACGCTGCTCAACGCACCCGACGTCGACACCCCGCTGGGCCTGCGCGACCGAACCATGCTCGAGTTGATGTACGCGAGCGGCCTGCGCGTGAGCGAGCTGGTCACGCTGAAGAGTGTTCACCTGAGTTTGTCGGAAGGCGTGTTGCGCGTCACCGGCAAGGGCGCCAAGGAGCGGCTCGTTCCCTTCGGCGAAGAAGCCCATTCGTGGCTGACCCGCTACCTGGCCGACGCGCGCAGCGCCATCCTGCACGGGCAGGCGAGCGACGCGCTCTTCGTCACGAACCGCGGTGGCCCGATGACGCGGCAGATGTTCTGGCAGCTCATCAAGAAGCACGCGCTGCAAGGCGGCGTGGCCGTACCGCTCTCACCGCACACGCTGCGCCACGCCTTCGCCACGCACCTGCTGAACCACGGCGCCGACCTGCGCGCCGTGCAGATGCTGCTCGGCCACACCGACATCTCCACCACCACCATCTACACCCACGTGGCCCGCGAGCGGCTGAAGTCGCTGCACGCGCAGCATCATCCGCGAGGTTGATTCGACGCGCAGCATGTTCCAATCGCGCTTGCCACCCCAGAGCGCAACCGAGACGACACACCATGGCCACGCTGAAACTGAAAAAGCCCGCCAGCCCCCGCTCTGGCCCTGCCAAACCCGAGCGCGCGCCGGTGCGCGGCAGCACCTCGGGCGTGAAGAAGCGGCCCACGCTGGCCGAAGCGCAAACCCTGCGGGCCGAGCGCGAAGCGCGCTACCAGGAGCAGCTGCGCCAGCGTTTCGGCGACAAGCCGCCGAGCACTTTCACTCGCCGCGACCAGCCCGATGCGCCGCGCACCGGCCGCCCACCGCAGCAGCGCGACGACCGCGAGCAGCGCCCGCCCGACGCACGCCGCCGCCCGCCCGGCAACGCCGCGTTCGACAACCGCCCACCGCGCGAGCGCCGCGACGAGCGATTCGCCCAACCCACCCAAGCCGACGAACGGAATCGCCAGGAGCGCCGCCCACGCCCGATGCCCGCCGCACCAAGCGGCCCCAACACCGCGTTCGGCCCACGCAGCCAAGGGCCCGCGGCACCGCGCAAGCCCGCACCGCAGCGCCCACCTTCACGGCCCTCACGTCACTCCCATGATGATGACGACGACGAAGGCCCGTTCCACGCCGAGCAGCCCGGCACCATGCGCCTGTCCAAGCGCATGAGCGAGCTGGGCATCGCCTCGCGCCGCGAGGCCGACGAGTGGATCCCCAAGGGCTGGGTGCGCGTCGACGGCCGCGTGGTCAGCGAACTCGGCTCGCGCGTGCTGCCCGGCCAGCACATCACCATCGACGCCAAGGCACGCAATGCCCAGGCGATGAAGGTCACGGTGCTGATCAACAAGCCGATGGGCTACGTCAGCGGCCAGGCCGAAGACAGCTACGAGCCCGCCTCGGTGCTGGTTACGCCGCAGAACCAGTGGCGCGAAGACCGCTCGGGCATCCGCTTTTTGCACAGCCACATGCGCGGGCTGGCGCCGGCCGGCCGGCTCGACATCGACTCGGTGGGCCTGCTGGTGCTCACGCAAGACGGCCGCATCGCCAAGCAGCTGATCGGCGATGACAGCGAGGTCGAGAAGGAATACCTCGTGCGCGTCAACACGCTCGACGGCAACGCGCTGCCCGACAGCCAGCTCGCCCTGCTCAACCACGGCCTCGAGCTCGACGGCGAAGCGCTGCGGCCGGCGCAGGTGGAATGGGTCAACGACGACCAGCTGCGCTTCGTGCTGCGCGAAGGCAAGAAGCGGCAGATCCGCCGCATGTGCGAGCTGGTCGGCTTGAAGGTGCTGGGCCTGAAGCGCGTGCGCGTCGGCCTGGTGATGCTGGGTGACCTGCCACCGGGTGCCTGGCGCTATTTGCGCGGCGATGAACGCTTCGCCGAGGCCCCCACCCCCGCACCATGACGCGATGGCCGTTGCCCGCGCCGGCACAGGTGCGGCTGTGGATGGTGGCGCTCGACGCCATGCCCCCGGCAGCGGGCATCGCCAGCCTGTCGGACGCTGAACGGACCCGCGCACACCGCTTCGCGTTCGAGCACCTGAAGCGGCGCTACTTCGCGTCGCACGTGGCGCTGCGGGACACGCTCGCAGAGTGCACCGGCGTGGCCGCAGCCGACCAGCGCTTCACCGAAGGCCCCTTCGGCAAGCCCGCGCTGGCGAACCTGCCCTGCGCCTTCAACATGAGCCACAGCGACGACGTGGCACTGATCGCCGTCGCACTGAAGGGCGAGATCGGCGTCGACGTCGAGGTGCTGCGACCGGTCAACGACGCCATCGCGCTGGCCAAGCACAACTTCACACCGACCGAGCACCAGCAGGTGCTGAGTACCGCGCCCGAGCAGCGCGATCTCGTCTTTTTGCGCATCTGGACGCGCAAGGAAGCCTGCCTCAAGGCCGTGGGCAGCGGCTTCTCCATTGCCGCCGACTGCTTCGAGGCGGGTGCCGAGGCGGCGCCAAGGCGCGTCACGATGCCCACGCCCGGCGGCATGGCGACGATGCACGTCGAGTCGCCGCCCGAGGTCAACGGCTGCGTGCTCGCGCTGGCCTGGCTGCTGGGCTGAAAGCCGGGCGGCAACACGCCTTCGACCACCGCGCCTTCAAGCCATCGGCCTCGAGTTCGTATCTGCCGGTAACTGCCCCGTCTGGGTAAACCCCCAGGAAATAATGCACAACTTACCCCGCAAACAGGGGGGTTCCCCGGCAGCCAGCCGGCCCGCGCAGCGCTACAGAAGGACACGGCGTAACACCTCGAATGCGACGCTAATGCGCTTCTGGCAAAGGCAAGGGGAGCAGCATGAAGCGCAGGAATCTGTTGTTGAGCGGCCTGGCAAGCAGCGCGGTCGCCGGCTTCCCGGGCCTGGCACTGGCGCAAGCCACCGTCATCAAGTTCGGCCAGTCTGCCGCGATGAGCGGGCCGAATGTCGAACAGAGCCGAGACGTTCGCGCCGGCATCGTGGCGGCCTTCGAGGCCGCATCCAAGGCCGACGGCGGCCGTGGCCCGCGCTTCGAGCTGATCACGCTCGACGACGCCGGTTCGCCCGAGCGCTGCGTGCAGAACGTGAGCACCCTGCTCGCCTCGAACGTCACCGCACTCATCGGCCTGACCAGCGCCACCGGTGCCGAAGCATCGATGAGCGCGATCGACGTGAGCCAGATGCCGCTGCTCGGAACCGCCAGCGGCACCATGGGCCTGCGCGGCGACAAGGTGGTGTCGGCCTACCACGTGCGCGCCGGCTACGACCTCGAATTCAAGCGCATGGTGGCCTACGCGAAGGAGCGCGCCTTGCTGCGCGTGGGTCTGGTCTACGCGCAAGACACCTCCGCGCTCAACCTCGCCGCGATGACCGGCGCGCTCTCCAACGCTGGCATCGCGCCGCGCGAAGCGATTGCCGTCGAGCAGACGCCCGCCTCGTTCCAGTCCGCAGCCGGCCGGCTGCTCGCCGCCAACCTCGACTGCGTGCTCTTCGTTGCCGGTGCCGCGCCGGTGACCGCCATCATCGACCTGATGATGGTGGGCAAGTACCGCGGCCTGTACTACGCGTCGTCGATGTCGGGCCAGGACCTGATCGACAAACTCGCCGCCAAGCAACAGAGCGCCATCCTCAGCGTGGTGGTGCCACGCCCTTCCGCACTGGGCCTGGCGGTCGTGAGCCGCTGCCAGCAAGACCTGGCGGCACTGGGCACCGACGTGAAGCTGAGCGTCAACACGCTCGAGGGCTACATCAGCGGGCGCATCGCCGTCGAAGCGGCACGCAGCGCGCTGAAGGTGTCCGCCATCAGCAAGCGCAGCATGAAAGACGCGTTGAGCACACTGCGCGCCGACCTCGGCGGCTACACGGTGCAGTTCTCGCCCGGCAGCACGCAGGGCTCGAAGTATGTGGATCTGGTGGCGATCGACCGCTACGGGCGGATGGTCGGGTGAGCCGACAGGATCTCCGCCGCACGCGAGCCCCAGGTCGGGTCGGCAACGGCTTGCTGTGCAGCGGCCATCGCCGCCTCGCGTTCGCCCAGTTCGAGCAGCACCGTCGCGAGGTTGACCCACGCAGCGGCGTTGCGGTGGCGGTTTGCCGCGGCACGAAACACATCGGCCGCGCGATGCTTGTCGCCGATCGCGTAGGCCGCGTTGCCCAGGCCGATGGCGAGCGTGAGTTCGTCGGGCCAGCGCTTCACCGCGCTCTCGTAGGTGCGCAGCGCCTGCACCGGCGTGGCGCTGCGTTCAAAGCCGAGCGCAGCCTCGACCGCGGCAGCTGCCTGGGCCATCACCGGCCACTCGCCGGGCGGCAACGCGGCAAAGGCCCAGAAGCCCGAGCGCGCCCAGGTGTGCTCGAAGGTGCGCAGCGGCATCGTCGCGCGCTGCGTCGTGCCTGAGCGCATCACGACCTCGGAAGCGTCGATGTCGTAGCCGATCACCACCGCGTAGTGCCACAGCGGCGCAAAGCCCAGGCCGAGGTTCTGCAACACCACCACTGCATGGCCGGCAGCCACTTCACGCAGCACGGCCTCGATCGTGCCGGGGACGAGCGTCGCGACCGCGCCGTGCCTTCGCGCGCCGGCCAGCATCTCCGTCTGCAAGCTGCCGCCGCGCGCCGGCAAGAACACCTCATCGGCAAGCGCGCTTGGAGCGGCCTCGATGCCGACAGCGCCCAGCGCGGTGGCGAGCGCTGCCGGGCCGCAGCGGTATTCGGTCTGCGGAAAAAATGGCATGGCCACGAGTTCGGCGCGGTGCGGCAGGCCCACCGGCGGTGCGGCTTGCAGCGCCGCCGTCTGCACCGCGCAGCCCGACAACGCGACCAAGACCGCCAGCAATGCGCAGCGAATCAGCACGCGCTCAATGCGCGGGGTGAATGAACGGAAAGATATGGGTGTAGCCCAGGATGTCGGTGAACAGCAGGATCACCACCACGATCACCACCGTGCCGATCAACTCGCTCGCCCCGGCCGGCGCCTTGTCGATCTCGGCCGCCAGCTGCGTGGCTTCTGCATCGGTCAGCGCCGCCACGCGCGCCTTGGCTTCGTCGATGCTCACACCGCGCTCGGCCAGCGCTGCGGACACATCGGCGCGCTCCAGCGTGGCCAGCACGCCGGCACGCTGGTCGGCGGCGGTGCGCAGGCCCACGCTCGCGGCCACCTGCTCGGCACTGATCAAGCCACCGGCATTCGCACTCTGGGCAAAGCCCGCAAAACTGACGCAAGCCGCAACGAAGAGGGCGATGAGACGACGGGTTCTTGCCACGAACTGCTCCTGAACGGGAAATGGAGCGAATCGTAGCAACGCCGACGCACGCCCAAGCACGCCCGAGAAGAAGTTCGCAAGAATCGCGCGCGGCTATGGCAGAGTGACGCACCCATGAAAACCGTGTTCGAAGCCTCCAGCGCCGTTGAAGCCCACATGCTGCAAGACGTGCTGCGCCAGCAAGAGATATCGGCCCACGTGCACGGCGAGTTCCTGCCCGGTGCCGTGGGCGAGCTGCCAGCCGCCGGCCTCGTGCGGCTGGTGGTCGACGACGAAGACTACGAGCGCGCCAAGGCCGCCATCGAGCGCTGGGAAGCCACCGCCTTCGAGAAGACGCCGCCCCCGGCGAAGCGCTCGTCCAGCAGCTTCGTCATGGTCTTGTGCGGGCTCGTGGTCGGCGTGGCGGGAACGTCGGCATTCCTTCGCGCGCCCACTTCGGCCGACGGCATCGACTACAACGGCGACGGCGTGCTCGACGAGCGCTGGACCTTCTCGCCCAGCGGCACGCTGCTCGAAACGCAGATCGACCGCAACTTCGACGGCAAGGTCGATTACGTCATCCACTTCGACGCTGCCGGCCACACCGAGTCGGCCGACGCTGACGACAACTTCGACGGCACCTTCGAAACCCACCACCACTACCGGAACGGCAACGTCGACCGCAGCGAGGTCGACACCAATGGCGACGGCCTGCCCGACCTCAAGTCCTACTACACCAACGGCATTCTTCAATCGACCGAGTACATCAACCCCGCCACCGGCCTGCCGGTTCGCGTCGAGCATTTCGTGCTCGGCAGCGTGGTCACCGCCGAGGTCGACACCGACAACGACGGCAAGCTCGACACGCGCCTGACCTACTCGCCGATCCAGGAGCTCCTGCGCACCGAGCCACTCGGGCCGCCTCAATGACGATGCGGCATCGCGTCCGCACGCTGCTCGCCGTTGCGGCCCTGCTGCTGCCGGCGTGGCTGCAGGCTCAGACGCTGAGCTTCAGCTTCGACGACGGGCTGGACCCTCGCACGCAGGCCCAGGCGAGCGAATGGAACGGCCAGATGCTCGCGGCGCTGACGGCCGAGAACGTGAAGGCCATGCTGTTCCCGGCCGGCAAGGTCGCGGGCAGCACCGAGGGCATGAAGCTGGTCGCCGACTGGTCCGCGCGCGGCCACGCCATCGGCAACCACAGCTACTCGCACCAGAGCCTGGGCTCGAAGAAGATGAGCCTTGAGAACTTCACGGCCGACGTGCTGCTGGCCGACGAGATGTTCAGGTCCCTGCCCGGCTGGATGCCGCGCCTGCGCTTTCCGTACCTGAAAGAGGGCGACACTGCCGCCAAACGCGACGGCATGCGCGAGTGGATGGCCGCGAAGGGCTACGAGCCGGCACCCGTCAGCATCGAAACCAGCGACTGGTACTACGACGAACGCTTCCTCAAGTGGCGCAGCAGCCACCCAAACGACGAGCCGGCGCTGTTCCGCAAGGCCTACCTCGCCCACCTGCTGGACCGCGCCAACTACTACGAGCGCCTGTCGCAAGAGCTGCTCGGCCGCAGCCCGGTGCATGTGATGCTGCTGCACACCAACGGCATCAATGCGGCCTTCCTGCCCGCCGTCATCGCGATGTTCAAGGCCAAGGGCTGGAAGATCGTCAGCCCCGTGGAGGCCTTCAAAGACCCGCTCTACGCCGAGAAGCCGAGCACCCTGCCGGCCGGCGAGAGCATCGTCTGGTCGCTCGCGAAGCAGGCCGGGCGGGTCGGGCTGCGCTACCCGGCCGAAGACGGTATGTATGAACAACCCACCCTGGATGCTCTCGGCCTGTAGTGCTGCCCTCTCGCAGGACTTGCATGACCCGCCGACCAATCAGTTAGGCTCGCCGGATGACTCCCATTCCGGCTGCACAAGCCACCTCTCAAGCGGCCATGGGCCCGGCCATCGTGGTCGTGATGCTGACGCTGCTGCTCGGCATCCAGTCCGTCACCACCGACCTCTACCTGCCGGCCCTGCCCACGCTGACACGCGACCTGCACACCACGGTGTCGCAGGCCCAGTTCACCCTGTCGGCGCTGATCATCTGCTTCGGGTTCGGCCAGTTGATCTGCGGGCCGCTGGCCGACCGTTTCGGGCGGCGCCCGGTGCTGCTGATCGGCTTGTCGCTCTACACGCTGGCCAGCGTGCTCAGCGCGGTTTCGCCGGCGATCGAATGGCTGATCCTCTGGCGCGCGCTGCAAGGCGCCGCGATGGCCGCTGCGGTGACCTGCGGCCGCTCCATCGTGCGCGACCTCTATGCGCCGCACGAAGGCGTGCGCGTGATGTCGCGTGCGCTCACCGGCCTGGGCGTGATCGCCATGCTCAGCCCCCTGGTCGGCGGGCTGCTGGTGCAGTGGATCAGCTGGCATGCCGCGCTCTCCGTGCTGGCGGTGTTCGGTGCTGCCACGCTGGCCTTCGTGAGCTGGCGCTTCGAAGAGACGGTGCCGCTTCGCAACCCCCTCGCCACACGGCTTGCGCCGATGCTGAAGAACTGGGCCGCCGTTGCACGGCACCCCACGTTTCAGGCCTGGGCCGCGCTGTCGGCGCTGACCTATGGCGGCCTCTTCATGACGCTGGTGGGGTCGTCCTTCGTGTTCATCGAGGTGCTCGGCACCTCGCGCGTCGGCTTCGGCGCGATCCTGTTCACCAACTCGGTGGCCTACGTTTCAGGCACGTTTCTGTGCCGCCGGCTGCTGCTGTCGCGCGGCCTGCGCGGTGCCGTGGCCGTGGGCGGCGGGCTCTCGCTGGCCGGCGGGCTCGGCATGGCGGCCTTCAGCCTGCTGGGCTTTCACGGCGTGTGGTTTGTGGCGGTGCCGCAGTGGCTTTATGCGCTGGGGCACGGCATCCACCAACCCTGCGGCCAGGCCGGTGCCGTCGGGCCGTTCCCCGAGAAAGCCGGTGCGGCCGCATCGCTCTCGGGCTTCGGCATGACGCTCAGCGCCACCTGCGTGGGCCTGTGGATGGGGCACAACCTCAACGGCACCGTGTACCCGCTGACGCTGGGCGTGTGCGCGTTCAGCATCGGCGTGGCACTGGTGGCGTGGACGCTGGTGCAGCGCCACGGCGACCCGCACGGCACCTCGACCCCTTCACCCAAAACAACAACAACGACAACCGCATGAGCGCCTTCAACTACCTGTGCCTCGCCGGCCCCACCGCCTCGGGCAAGACGGCATCCGCCTTCGCCATCGCCGATGCGCTGGCAGCCACACGCCCGGTCGAAATCGTCAGCGTCGACTCGGCCCTGGTCTACCGCGGCATGGACATCGGCACCGCCAAACCCAGCGTGGCCGAACGGGCGCGCGTGCCGCACCACCTGATCGACATCATCGAGCCGAGCGAGGCGTATTCGGCGGCGCGCTTCGTGATCGATGCGCAGCGTTTGATCGGCGAGATCAACGCGCGAGGCCACGTGCCCTTGCTCGTCGGCGGCACGATGCTGTACTTCAAGGCCCTGTTCGAAGGGCTGGATGCGATGCCCGCGGCCGACCGCAGCGTGCGCGCGGCCCTGAGCGACCAGCTCGAACGCGAAGGCCTGCATGCGCTGTACCGCGAACTGCAGCGCGTCGACCCGGTGACGGCCGTGCGCCTCAAGCCCGCTGACCAGCAACGCATCCAGCGTGCGCTTGAGGTGTACCGCGTGAGCGGCCAGCCGCTGTCGTCGTTCCACAGCGAGAAAGCGCCCGTCGCCACGCCACCGCTGATTTCGCTGGAGCCCACCGACCGCGCCTGGCTGCACCAGCGCATCGAGACACGCTTCCACCAGATGCTCGACGAAGGCCTGGTCGATGAAGTGATTGCGCTCGAAGCACGCGGCGACTTGAACGCCGACATGCCGTCGATGCGCTGCGTGGGCTACCGCCAGACCTGGGAGGCGCTGGTCGAAGGCGACCAGAGCGAACTGCCTGAGCGCGGCATCGCCGCCACGCGGCAATTGGCCAAACGCCAGATCACCTGGCTGCGCAGCATGCCGCAGCGCCACATCGTGGCCTGCGATGCACCCGATGCGCTGGCGCAAGTCACCGCGCTGGCGCTGCGCCTGGTGTCGGAGCTGAAGCTTGGCTGAACTGCTCGAGGTTCGCGGGCTGAGCAAGCGTTATGGCGACACCGCGGTGTTCAGCAACGTCGACCTTGACGTAGCAGCCGGCGAGTTCGTCGCCATCCTCGGTGAATCGGGCGTCGGCAAGTCGACGCTGCTCAATTGCATCGCCGGCCTCGACACGGTGGCGAGCGGCTCGGTGCGCATCGCTGGTACGCCGATCACCACGCTGCCCGAAGCACAGCAGGCGCTGTTTCGCCGCATGCACCTTGGCTTCGTGTTCCAGGCCTTTCATGTGCTACCGCACCTGAGCGTGGCTCACAACGTAGGCCTGCCGCTGCTGCTGCAGAGGCGAGCCGATGATTCGCGTGTCGACAGCTTGCTCCGCGCCGTCGGCTTGCAAGGCCTCGGGCCGCGCCTGCCGCAAACGCTGTCGGGCGGGCAACTGCAACGCGTGGCACTGGCGCGTGCGCTGGTGCACAGGCCACAGCTCATCCTGGCCGATGAACCGACCGGCAACCTCGACCCAGCCACCGCCGAGAAAATGATGGACTTGCTGGCCGCGCAGGTGCGCGAGCATGGCGCCGCCTGCGTGCTGGTCACGCATTCGCGGGCCGCAGCAGCACGCGCCGACCGCGTGCTGACGCTCACCGCGACCGGCATGGAGAACTGAGTTGTCAAGCCTGCTGCGCCAACTGTCATGGCCCGAGCTGCGCCATCACCCGTGGCGCAACCTGGCGGCCCTGCTGGCGGTGATGCTGGGCGTGGCGCTCGCGTTCTCGGTACAGCTCATCAACCAGTCGGCGCTCAGCGAGTTCAGCGCCGCCGTGCGTTCGGTCAACGGCCAGCCCGACTTCGAGATCCGCGGCCAGCGCGGCGGCTTCGACGAGGCGCTGTACGAACGCGTCGCGAAGCAGGTGCAGGTGGCCTGGGCCAGCCCGGTCGTCGAGATCGACACCTATGCCTTCGACCCGCAAGGCCAGCGTTTCGCGCTGCGTGTTCTGGGCATCGACGCCCTGGTGGCCGCGCCGCTGTCACCCGCGCTGATGCCGCGCCCTGCCGAAGGCGCGGACCGCTTCGCCTCGCTCGACCCCGCCGCGGTGTTCCTGAACGCCCAGGCACAGCAGCGCCTCGGCAGCACCGGCACCGCGCGATTGCAAACGCCGAACGGCCACGTCGACCTGCGCGTGTCAGGCAGCATCGCAGCCAACGGCATGCCATTGGCGGTGATGGACATCGCCGGCGCGCAAGAGCACTTCGGCTGGCTGGGCCGCTTGAGCCGCATCGACGTGCGCCTGCAGCCCGGTGCAGACCGTGCCGCCGTGTTGAAGGCCCTGGCGCTGCCCGAAGGCCTGCGCGCCGCATCACCCGACGAAGCGGCGCAGCGCGTGTCGAACGTCTCGCGCGCCTACCGCGTGAACCTCACGGTGCTGGCGCTCGTGGCGCTGTTCACTGGCGCGTTCCTGGTGTTCTCCATCCTGTCGCTCTCGGTGGCCAAGCGGCAGCCGCAACTCGCCTTGCTCGGTGTGCTGGGCCTGAGTGGGCGGGAGCGATTGACGCTGGTGCTGGCCGAGTCGGCGTTGCTCGGTGTCGTCGGCAGTGCACTCGGGTTGATGCTGGGCACAGCCCTCGCGGCCCTGGCGCTGCGGCTGTTGGCAGGTGACCTCGGCGGCGGCTACTTCCCAGGCGTTGCACCGGCCTTGCAATTCAGCATCGGCGCGGCCGTGGTCTACGGGCTGCTCGGCGTGGCGGCCGCGGTGGTCGGCGGCTGGGTGCCGGCGCGGTCTGCACAGCGCCTTGCTCCGGCGCAAGCGTTGAAGGGCCTGGGCGATCACAGCGCCAATGCGTCTGCCCGCTGGCTGGGCCCGGCGCTGCTCGTTGCCGGCGCGGTGCTCGCCTTGCTGCCGCCGGTGGCCGAAATTCCGCTCGCGGCCTACGGCTCGGTGGCCTGCCTGCTGTTCGGCGGCATCGCCTGCGTGCCCGCAGGCGTGGGCTGGCTGCTCAAGGCCTTGCCGCCCTCACGCCACGTGCTACCGCTACTGGCGATCGAGCGCGCGCGGCACGAGCGGCACACCGCAACCATCGCCGTCGCCGGCGTGGTGGCGAGCCTGAGCCTCGCGGTGGCGCTCACGGTGATGGTGACGAGCTTTCGCGATTCGATGACGCATTGGCTCGACAGCGTGCTGCCCGCCGACCTGTACGTTCGTTCGGCCGCCAGCAGCAGCGCGGGTGATGTCGTCACGCTGCCCGCGCCGTTGATGCAACGCGCTCCCACGTTGCCGGGCGTGCAGCGCGTGATGGCGCAGCGCGTGACCTCGGTGCAGCTCACCGCCACACGCCCCGCCGTCGCGCTGATCGCACGGCCGCTCGTTCAACCCGAGCAAGAGCTGCCGTTGATCGGCGAGCTGCGCGCCCTGCCCGCCGGAGAAACCGCTGCCTACGTGAGCGAGGCGATGGTCAGCCTCTACGGTGCCGAACCCGGCACGCGCCTCGTGCTGCCGCTGCCGAACGGCCACAACGCGACGGTGTTCGTTCGAGGCGTCTGGCGCGACTACGCACGCCAGCACGGTGCCGTCACGCTGGACGCAGCGGACTATCAGCGCCTCACCGGTGACACGCGCGTGAACGACATGGCACTGTGGCTGCAACCGGGTGCCGACGTCGCGGCTGTCCAGCAGTCACTGCGTGCCTTCGGCGACGCAGAAGGCACGCCGCTGGAGTTCGCCACCGCCGGCCAAGTGCGCACGCTGTCGCTGCGCATCTTCGACCGCAGCTTCGCGGTGACCTACTGGCTGCAGGCGGTGGCCATCGCCATCGGCCTGTTCGGCATCGCCGCGAGCTTCTCGGCCCAGGTGCTGGCAAGGCGCAAAGAGTTCGGCCTGCTGGCCCACCTGGGCTTCACCCGCGCGCAGGTGCTGACTGTCGTGGCCGCCGAAGGCGCCGTGTGGACCGCCGCTGGCGCCTTGCTCGGCCTGTTGCTCGGCCTCGCGGTGAGCGTGGTGCTCGTGAAGGTCGTCAACCCACAGAGCTTTCACTGGACCATGGAGATGGCCCTGCCCTGGGGCCGATTGGCCTCGCTCTGCGCCGCGGTGGTCGTGGCGGGCACGCTCACCGCGTGGCTGGCGGCGCGGGGCGCAGCCACGCGCAACATGGCGCTAGCGGTCAAGGAAGACTGGTAGCGTCCTGCAGCGTCAGGTACACCCGCAGGTCGAACTCGTACTGGTGGTACTGCGGCTCCATGTGCTCGCACAGCTGATAGAACGCCTTGCCGTGCTCGCGCTCCTTCATGTGCGCCAGCTCATGCACGACGATCATCTTCAGGAACTCGGGCGGCGTGTCCTTGAACAGGCTGGCCACGCGGATCTCGCGCTTGGCTTTGAGCTGGGTGCCTTGCACGCGCGACACCGTGGTGTGCGTGCCCAGCGCGTGCTGGATCACCTTCAGCTTGTTGTCGAAGACCACCTTGCTCAGCGGCACCGCGCTGCGCATGAAGCGGCTCTTCAGCGCCATGGTGTAGTCGTAGAGCGCGCGGTCGGTGCGCACCTCGTGGGCGTCGCCGTAACGCTTTGCCAGGGTGTCGGCGAGGCGGCCTTCGGCGATCAGCGTTTGCACTTGCGAGATCAGCTCGGGTGGGTAGCCGGCGAGGTATTTGAGTGGGGTCATCACGGCGGATTCTCACCCGCCGTGGATCGGCTCACTCCCTGCGCCGAAACGCCAGCCAACCCGCGAGCACCGTGAAGGTCGCGATGATGAGCACGATCACCAGGAAACCATGCGGGCTCTGCGCCAGCGGAATGCCGCCGACGTTCATGCCCAAGAGGCCGGCAACGATGTTGATCGGCAGCGCGAGCACGGTCACCACCGTCAGCGTGAAGAGGCTGCGGCCGGTCTGCTCGTTGACCTGCGCGGCGATCTCTTCCTGCAGCAGCTTGATGCGCTCCTGCAGCTCGGAGACGTCGCGGATGATCAGCGAGAACTCTTCGGTCGCCTGGCGCAGCTCTTCGAGGTCGTCGGCCGCGACCCACGGTGGCGGGTGGCGCAGCAGGCGGAACAACGCGCCGGGCTCGGGCGCCAGCAGGCGCTGCAGGCGTACCAGCACGCGCCGCAGTTTGCCGAGGTCGATGCGCTTGTGCTTGAGCCGCCCGAAGTGAAAGCTGTCTTCGATGGTGTCGACCTGCACGGTGGCTTCACGCACGATGCGCACCAGCACGTCGCCCTGGTCGTGCATCAGCCGGTTAAGGAAGGCCACCGACGAATCGAAGCGGCAGCCGTCCTTCACCGCCTGCCGCAGCCGGTCGATCGAGCGCAGCGGGTGGCTGCGTGCGCTGATGGCCAGGCGAGGCGCGACGTTGAGCCACAGCGTGGCGATCTCCGACGGGTCGAACGCGAACTCGTAGGCCACGTCGTTGACCACGGCCACCAGCGTGTCATGCGCGTCTTCGATGCGCGTCGAACGCGAGCCCTCGTGCAGCGCCTCGAAGAACTCGGGCACCACGTCAGCCAGGTGCTTGCCGATCCAGGTCTCGGCGGCCGCGTCGCTCAGGTTGAAGTGCAGCCACACGAAGCCTGTCTTGGCAGACTCGGGCTCGCGCCGAAGCCAGTCGAGCGCTTCCGTCAGACCGATCGGTTCACCGGCGACTCCCTCCGAGAACAGGTACCCGCAAATCAGCCCGTTCTTGTCGGAGCCGTAGGTGATCTCCATCCGGTCAGAAGAGGTGCGAGAACACCCAGTAGAGCGTGCCCGACAGGACGATTGCGACCGGCAGCGTCAGCACCCAGGCCATCAGCAGGTTGCGGATGGTCGACATCTGCAGGCCCGAGCGGTTGGCTGCCATCGTCCCCGCCACACCGGACGACAGCACGTGCGTGGTCGACACCGGCAGGCCATAAATGTCGGCCGCGCCGATGGTCAGCATGGCCACCAGCTCGGCGCTCGCACCCTGCGCATAGGTGAGGTGCGTCTTGCCGATCTTCTCGCCCACGGTGACGACGATGCGCTTCCAGCCGATCATGGTGCCCAGGCCCAGCGCGATGGCCACCGCCACCTTGACCCAGAACGGAATGAACTTGGTCGCGTCGTCCGTCTGCTTCTTGAAGGCCTTCAGCTTGGCATGGGTGTCGGCGTCGAGCACCACGGTGCTGTCTTTCTCGATGAAGCGAATGGCTTCGGACGCGAGGTACATGTCGTTGCGCACGTTGGCCACTGCGGCCGACGGCACCTGCGCCAGGCTGCCGTGCGCTTTGACCTGGGCGCCGATGCTGCCCGTCATCGACGCCAGCGCCGGGATCAGTTCGGGCACGGGTGTCTTGGTGCGCACGTATTCGGAGATGACTGGCCGTGGGTCGGTAGGCGGCGCAACCGCAGTCGTCTTGAGCAGCGCCTCTTGCGTGACCTGCGCAACGGCCGCGAACTGCGTCACCTGGCTCACCGGCATTGCGCGGTTCAGCGCATAGGCCATCGGCACGGTGCCGACCAGGATCAGCATGATCAGGCCCATGCCCTTTTGCCCGTCGTTCGAGCCGTGGGCGAACGACACGCCGGTGCAGGTAAGGATCAACAGCCCGCGAATCCACCACGGCGGCGGCTGGTTGCCGCGCGGCTCTTCGTAGAGCGCCTTGTTCTTGACGAACGCACGCAGCGCCAGCAGCAGCAAGGCCGCGCAGCAGAAGCCGACCAGCGGCGACAGCAGCAGCGAGTAGCCGACCTTGGTGGCTTGCGCCCAGTCGACGCCGCTGGTGCCGTCTCGCCCGTGCATCAGCGCATTGGCCACGCCCACGCCGATGATCGAGCCGATCAAGGTGTGCGAAGAAGATGCCGGCAAGCCCAGCCACCAGGTGCCGAGGTTCCACACGATGGCCGCGATCAGCAGCGCGAACACCATCGCGAAGCCGGCCCCCGAACCCACCTGCAGGATCAACTCCACCGGCAGCAGCGAGATGATGCCGAAGGCCACCGCGCCGCTCGATACCAGCACGCCGAGAAAGTTGAAGAAACCCGACCAGACGACCGCGAAGTTCGGCGCGAGCGAGTGCGTGTAGATCACCGTGGCGACCGCGTTCGCCGTGTCGTGGAACCCGTTGACGAACTCGAAGCCGAGCGCGATCACCAGCGCCACGCCGAGCAGGATGTAAGGCACGTAGGTGGTGATGGGCCCGCCCGCCTCGCTCACGTCGGAGACGAGGCTCCAGCCCGAGAACAGCAGGCCCACCGCGAGCAGGCCGATGAACATGATGGCCGTCATCGGCCCGCGCTTCTCGTCAAGCTTCGGCCGGGCTGGCGCCGGATTGGCGGATGGCGTTGCCGCCGACAGCGACGTCGCGCTGGTGGTAACCGAATTCATGGTGCGAGCTCCGACCCAAAGGAAGGACCGATGCTCACCTCATGCTGTGACAAACGCGTGACACACGACTCGCTGCCACGCGTTCAGCCTCAGTACACCGCCGGCACCTCGATCTCGCGCCGTGCCGGCTGGCGCGCGTAGTTGTCCCCGCGCTGGCGGTCCGGCAACTCGATCGGCGGGTGCTGGACTTCTTCGTACGGCATCTGGCCCAGCAGGTGGTGAATGCAGTTGAGCCGCGCACGCTTCTTGTCGTCGGCCTGCACGATCCACCACGGCGCTTCGGCGATGTGGGTGCGCTCCAGCATCACCTCTTTCGCGCGTGTGTAGTCTTCCCAACGGCGGCGCGATTCGAGGTCCATCGGGCTCAGCTTCCACTGCTTCAGCGGGTCGTGGATGCGGCCGAGAAAACGCAGGCGCTGCTCCTCGTCCGAGATCGAGAACCAGTACTTGATGACCTGGACGCCCGAGCGCACCAGCATGCGTTCGAACTCCGGCACCGAGCGGAAGAACTCTTCGTACTGGTCGTCGGTGCAAAAGCCCATCACCCGCTCGACGCCGGCGCGGTTGTACCAGCTGCGGTCGAACAGCACCATTTCACCGGCCGCCGGCAGGTGGCTGATGTAGCGCTGGAAGTACCACTGCGTGCGCTCGCGATCGCTCGGTGCCGGCAGCGCCGCCACGCGGCACACACGCGGGTTCAGCCGCTGCGTGATGCGCTTGATCGCGCCACCCTTGCCCGCAGCATCGCGCCCCTCGAAGAGGATGACCGCCTTGTGCCCCGTGCTGACCACCCAGTCCTGCAACTTCACCAGCTCGGCCTGCAGGCGGAACAGCTCGCGGAAATAGGTCTTGCGCGCATTGGCGCGCTGCGCGTCGGGCGCCGCGTTGTCGGCCCCAACCAGAAAATCGACCTCGCGGTCTTCGAACTCCAGCTCCAACTCTTCGTCGTAGCTGTCGCGCAGGTCTTCATGGATGCGGTGGATGAGGCTGGGGTCGAGAGTGTTCAAGGCGCACCTGTGCGGCTGTCTGGGGAGCCCCACCCTATCGGCGATGTGTGGCGATCGTGTGACAACTGGATGGCACGGCTACTCCGGTAGCCGGCGCTCTTCTGGACCGCTGGCGTGTGCCCAGGCCGCTCCGTGAAAGTCGTCGTCTGGACTGCCCGGAGACCCCGATGCCAGAATCGCCCAGGCCGATTGCTGATGGAGGCTGTTTCATCCGCAGATTTTTAAGTGACCTGATGCACCAACTCTTCGTCAGCGGCCGGGCCGTTCGAAGGGTGTTTTCATAGGGCGTGAAGGGACGAGGAATCAATCAGAGCGGTGTATTAGGCGGATGGCCATCGCGCGCTTGTGCATGTTCAATTAACGTAGGCCCCACAACAAGCGCCATGCGCGCGTCAAGCAAAAAGCATGCAGTTTCAACTCCGATACGAACTTGGCCCTGCGAGCTACCTTGCTCATCGACGGTTGGTAGAACGCGGAATCCCGAAGGTGTTCCTGAAAGGCTACATGTCCTGGTGCGGACTGGTGGCTGGCGTTAGCCTGCTGGGTGTAGTGACAGCAGTCATCGCTCACAGCCTACTCCTAGGATTTGTCTTCGTCGCTGTGCTGGCTGGTATCGCATTCCACGCCGCGTCCTACAAGCGACACTACGAGGCGGCAGTCTCTTCAGACGCCACTCGCATGCCGATCCAAACCGTTTCTCTACTCATTGACGAAGTTGGCCTTCACGAATCGGTTGCGGGAGTGGAGTCGTTCGCGCCGTGGAGCACGGTCAAGTCTTATGCACTTACCTCGGACACCGTTCATCTTGAGCTAGCCTCCGGGCACTGGAGCCTGATACCACTGTTAGCCTTTGGAAACCCGGGCGAAGAAACAGTCGCATCTCTCGTCGCTGCTCTCAATGGCAGGTCCATACGGCGTATGGTTCCGTGAGGCCCAATCGGGTAGCCAGTGGTTTCCCCCCCCCCACACCGGCCGGTAGTACTGGCTGATGCCGTAGTACGCCGTCCAGCCCCGCACGCATTGCCCCAGTTTGCAGGTGTGTAGACTCCCACACAAGGAGCTACACATGGCCACCAATCTCGCAATCGATCCGGCCCTTCTCGACCGCGCAGTTCAAGTAAGCGGTGAACGCACGAAGAAGGCGGCGGTAACCAAAGCCCTACAAGAGTTCATCGCTCGCCGCGAGCAGCGGCGTGTCGCTGATCTACTAGGCAAGCTTGAGTGGGATCCGTCATTCGACTACAAGGCTGAAAGGTCTCGTCGAAAATGACGCTGCTCGTTGACACAAGTGTTTGGTCTTTGGCTCTTCGGCGCGATGTTGAGGCTGCCGAACCTGAAGTGCACGAACTCAAAGATGCCTTGTTCGGGGCAGACATCGTGGTAACCACAGGGCTGGTCCTTCAGGAGCTTTTGCAAGGTTTCTCGGGTGCCAAGGCGCAGACTCAGATCATCGAACGCTTCGCCGCCCTGCCTCTGCTTCAACCGGATCGAGATGATCACATCGGTGCTGCGAGTCTGCGAAATGCATGTCGCAAAGCGGGTGTGCAGATCGGCACCATTGACGCACTGCTTGCACAACTCGCCATCCGGCACGATCTGACACTCCTCACTACAGACAAAGACTTCACGCATGCGGCCAAGCACTGCGCGCTTCGCGTCTGGCCAGCGAAAGCACGAGTGAAGCGGTGATGCCAATCGGGTAGCCTGGGGCAGGGTTGAACTGCCGAGGCACTGCAGGTAAGGTGTGCCTTGCCCCCACAAGCTCCCACGCACCTTGATGATCCCTTCCCCCCAGCAAGCCCTCGCCGAGACGCGGGCGTGGGTCGACCGCGCGGTGATCGGCCTGAACCTGTGCCCGTTTGCCAAGGCGGTGCAAACCAAGAACCAGGTGCGCTATGTCGTGAGCGACGCGACGGATGGCGATGCTTTGCTGACCGAGCTGCGCGATGAGATGAACCGGCTGGTCGCGGCCGACCCGGCGGAGCTGGACACCACCTTGCTGATCCACCCGCAAGTGCTGAACGACTTTCTCGACTTCAACGACTTTCTCGGCGCGGCCGACGAAGCGCTGGAAGAGCTCGGCTACGAAGGCATGCTGCAGGTCGCGAATTTTCACCCGCAGTTCCAGTTCGCGGGCACCGATGCCGACGACGTGACCAACGCGACCAACCGCTCGCCCTACCCCACGCTGCACCTGCTGCGCGAAGACAGCGTCGACCGCGCGGTGGCCGCGTTCCCGCAGGCCGAGGCGATCTACGAGAACAACATCCGCACGCTGGAAGCGCTGGGTGCCGAAGGCTGGGCCGCGCTGCAGGCGCAGTGCAAGGCCGACGCCACCGGCGCCTGATCAACCTTCGGCGACGATGCGGCCGAGTTGCCGCAGCGCCTGCTCGGCTTTCTCATCGAAGGTGAAGCCGCAGCTGATGCGCATGAAGTGGTCGAAGCGGCCCGAGTTGGAGAACAGCGAACCGGGCACCACGCGGATGCCTTGCGCGAGCGCCGTTTCGAACACCGCTTGGGCGGAGCGCGGCTTGGGCATCTCGACCCACAGCAGCATGCTGCCCTCGGGCACGCTCAGGCGCGTGCCTTCAGGGAAGCAGGCGGCGATCGATTCGGACACCTGTTCGCGTTGCGTCTTGAGCTGTCGGCGCAGGCGGGCCAGGTGGCGATCGAAGGCGCTGGAGCCGATGAACTCGGCGGCAATGAGTTGCGGCAGCGCTTCGTTGGCGCGGCTCTGCGCGTACTTGATCATCTGGATGCGCGCGTGCCAGCGGCCGCCGCTGACCCAGCCCAGGCGCATGCCGGGTGCGAGGATCTTGCGCAGAGACGCGCAGTGGATCACGCCGCCGCTGCGGTCCCAGGCCTTCACGGCCTTGAGCGGCACGTCGTCGGACGTGAGGGCGCTGTAGGTGTCGTCTTCGATCACAGGCACCTCGAAGCGTTCGCACAGCTCGACCAGCCGCTGCTTGTGGTCGTCGGGCATCACGCAGCCGAGCGGGTTCTGGAAGTTGGGCACCAGGGCCACGGCCGCAATGCGCTCGTGTGTTTGCAGCGCGAGTTCGAGTGCCTCGATCGACATGCCGGTGCGCGGGCTGGTGGGGATCTCCAGCGCACGCAGGCCCAGGCTTTCGAGCACCTGCAAGAGCCCGTAGTAGGTGGGCGATTCGACGGCGATGGTGTCGCCGGGTTGGGCCACCGCGCGCAGCGCGACGTTGAGTGCTTCGATGCAGCCGTGCGTGACCATGATCTCGTCGGCGGTGAGGCTCATGCCGGCCTCGAGCGCACGCCGCGCGAGCACGGCCCGCAGGGTCGGGTCGCCGGGCGATGCCACCGGCTTGACCAGCAAATCGGGCCGGCGCCGCAGGGCACGGATGGCGGCGTTCTTCAGCGCCTCGGCCGGATACGCCTCGGGCGAGGCATAGGCTGCCGCGAAATCGGTCTTCACGACATGGCGCTAGCTCTGCGCGACGAAGGCCGACACGCGGTCGTGCACGCCGACGTATTGCGCCGCGTCGAGCGCCCGCACGGTGTCGGGCTCGTTGGCAGGCGGAATGACCATGCGGCGCGGCATGCGCACGAAGTAGCCGGAACGCGGGCGCGCTTCGAGCAGGCCTTCGTCTTCCAGGCTGCGGCAGGCCTGCAGCGCGGTCGACAGGCTCACCTGGTGAAGGCGCGTCAGCGAGCGCACCGAGGGCATGCGCTCGCCGGGCGTCAGCACGCCGGAGCGGATGGCACCGCGGTAGTGGTGGGCCACGCGTTGGTAGAGCGGTTGCAGATCCATGTCGGACATGATGCGTGCCCCCAGCAGAGGCAGACCGGAACAGATCGCAGCTTAAAGCGCCATAACAGCCTGGGCAAATGGCTTCTGATCCGAAACAGAAGCGCCGTGGCTGTGCCTGTTATCGAGGTCGATGGCTGCCTAAGCTTGGCTCCATCGCAACACAGAGCAGGTGAACCGCCATGGACACGGATCAAACCAGGCAGCGCATGCATCTCAGCCGCGGCGAATCGCAGTGGCTTCGTGCCAAGGCGGGCATGGTGTTCGTCGGCACCGGCGGCCGCTTCGTCGTGGCCGAAGGGCCGCGCTGGATGGCCGATGCATCGTGGCGTACCAGCGTGTCGGTCGACGCAGGGCAAGCGCATACAGTCGAATCGGCCGGTTGGGTGCAGATCAGCAGCGCCACAGGAGCGCAGATGGCCTGCATGCAACCCGGCAAGCTTGCCGCAGCCCGCACTTGGTTGAGCGATGCGTGGCGCCTGTTGGCCCGCCGGGCCTTTGCCTGAAACAAGATCCTGATTGGTGACATACCTCAGCTGTCCTCCGTTCGCCCTGAGCCTGTCGAAGGGTGCGCCGTGCACTGCGCTGGCTTCGACAGGCTCAGCCCGAACGGCGATTGAGCTACGGCTGAGGTATGTCACGCATCAAGAACGAGATTGAAAGAAAACATGCTGCAGTTCAGTGACGTCCAGACCGCCGCCGCCCGCCTCCACGGCGTGGCCCACCGCACACCGGTGCTCCGCTCGACCACGCTCGACGAGATGCTGGGCCTGCAGGTGTTCATGAAGGCCGAGAACCTGCAGCGCATGGGCGCGTTCAAGTTCCGCGGCGCCTACAACTCGGTCAACGCCTTGAGCGACGACCAGCGTTCGCGCGGCGTGGTGGCCTTTTCTTCAGGCAACCACGCGCAGGCGGTGGCGCTGGCTGCGCGCATGCACAGCTGCCAGGCCACCATCGTGATGCCGCACGACGCGCCCGCGCTGAAGCTCGCCGCCACTCGCGGCTACGGTGCCGAGGTGGTGATCTACGACCGCTACAAGGAAGACCGCGCTGCCATCGCCAACCGCCTGGTCGGCGAGCGCGGCGCCACGCTGATCCCGCCCTTCGACTACCTGCCGGTGATGGCCGGCCAGGGCACGGCCGCACTGGAGCTGCTCGAAGAAACCGGCCCGCTCGACGCGCTGATCGTCTGCGCCGGCGGCGGCGGTTTCCTGTCGGGTTGCACGGTCGCTGCCAAACACCTGGCGCCGAACATCAAGGTCTACGGCGCCGAGCCCGAGCGCGGCAACGACATGCAGCAGTCGCTCCAGGCCGGCCGCATCATCAGCATCGACGTGCCGCGCACCATCTGCGACGGCCAGCAGACGCAGGCCGTCGGCCACCACACCTTCGAGGTGATCCAGGCCCTGGTGAGCGACGTGCTGACGGTGCCCGACCCGGTGGTCGTCGACGCGATGCGCTTCGCCTTCGAGCGCATGAAGATCGTGCTCGAGCCGTCGGGCGCGTGCGCGCTGGCCACGCTGATGCTGCACCGCGAGCGCTTCAAGGGGCAGCGCGTGGGCGTCACGCTGTCGGGCGGCAACATCGGCGTTGACCGCTTCGTCGCGCTGGTCACCGGCGCCGAGCGAGTCGACTAAATCGCCGTGCGCCGGCCCGGCTTGGCCGGGCTCGCTGCGTCCAGCACCGTCAGCGCAAAGCGGCTGACCGGCGCCTGCAATTCGGGCAGGTGCTGAGCGCCTTGGCGCTGCAGGCAGTCGCGCACCAGCTCTTCGATGCCGCCCACGAGCGCGAGCAGCTGAGCCTCGTCGATCGGCAATGTGCCGGGCTCGGCTGCCATGCGAAGCGCGTGCAGCGTCTCCCATTGGGCCTTCCACTGCTCGTTCACCCAGGCCCGCGCCTGCAACGCCGGGCGGCCTGCACCCAGCACCTCGATGGTGTAGGCCCAGGCGGGGTCGGGCTGCGCGGCCAGCTCGTTCAGGTAGGCCCGGATCGCCGTGCGCGTGCGTTCGCGCCAGTCGCCCTTGGGCAGCTGTGCCACGGCCTCGCCGATGACGTGGAACAGATGGCGCATGCCGTCTTCATAGGCCGCGAGGTAGCAGTCTTCTAGCTTGGGAAAGAACTCGTAGAAGGTGCGGCGCGACACGCCGGCCAACGCGATCACGTCGGCCACCGTGGCCGCACCGTAGCCCTTGCCCGCCACCACGCTCGCCACCGCCTGCAACAGGCGCGCGCGCTGCGAATCGGCCACCGCCTGCTGCGTCAGCGGGTGGCGGCCACGGGCCAGTTTGGGTGCCGCGTGCTTGGCAGCCAGCTGGGGGGTGGGTTTGGAGCGGCTTGCGGACATGGTTTGAAAACATTACCATACCACACAGAAACACTTTTGTTTCCAAATCAAGGCGCATGCCGCCGCTGGAGAATTCGATGCTGATTGCCTCTGTCCTGGTCGGCCTGGTGGCCCTGATTCACGTCTACATCATGGTGCTCGAAATGTTCCTGTGGGACACGCCCAAGGGCCGCAAGGTGTTCAACAACACGCCCGAGTTCTCGGCAGCGTCCAAGGTGCTGGCTGCCAACCAGGGCCTGTACAACGGCTTTCTTGCCGCCGGCCTGATCTGGAGCCTGCTGCTGGGCATCGGCGCCGGCGCGGCGGGCCGCCCGGTGGCGCTGTTCTTCCTGGCCGGTGTCGTGGCGGTTGGCCTCTACGGCACCGTCACCGCGGTGAGGAAGATCCTGTACGTGCAGGTGCTGCCGGCTGCCATCGCCATCGCAGCGGTGTTGTTCCCCGGCTGAAAGCCCCTGTCAAGCTAGCGGCCAAGGCGAGTACATTGCTCGCCAATGGCCGCCGCTACCGCTGCTCTTGCTCCTGCTCTCGCCATGCCCGACACCCCGTCGGACATTCCCACGCGAGTGCGCGTGGCGCAGATGCGGATGATCTTCGAGCAGACTTCGGTGGCGGTGTTCGCCGCCACTGCGTATGCCGTCGCGCTGGTGCTCTACCTTCACAGCGCGATCCCCTCGCAAACGCTCGCGGCCTGGATCGTCGTGAAGATCGCGGTGGTGATTCCGCGGGTCATCCACGGCCGCCTGTTCAGGCGCCGCCGAAACGATTCGCTGAGCTGGCTGGCCTGGGGCCGGGCGATGCTGTTCCTCGACGGCTTGGTGTGGGGCACGGCCGGCGTCTTCCTGACGCCCGCCAGCGATGCGAGCGCGATGACGCTCGTGATCGCCACGCTGGCCGGCGTGAGCACCGTCGCGGCCTTCGTGCTGCATGCCGACTGGCCTTGCTGCGTGGCCTACACCGCGCCGATGCAGCTGCCCGGCGTGATCATGATGCTGTCGCGCGGCGACGCCTTCGGCCTGTACGGCGCGTTCTCGATCATCGCCTTCTACGCGCTGCTGCTGGTGGCCACGCGCCGCTCGGAGCGCCAGGTGGTGGAGATGCTGACGCTGCGCTTCACCAACGAGCGGCTCACGGCCCAGCTGTCATCGGCGCTTGAACTGGCGCGCATGGAGAACCGCGCGAAGAACGAGTTCGTCGCCAACATGAGCCATGAGCTGCGCACGCCGCTGCACGGCATCCTCGGCGTGTCGAGCATGCTGCTGGGCGGTGCGCCGGCAAGCAGCCCGCGCGAGGGGCTGACCGTCATCCGCCGCTGCGGCGAGCACCTGCTCGGGCTCATCAACAACATCCTCGAATACTCGCGCTTCGGCGCCCAGGGGATCGACCTGCACCCGCAGCAGATCGACCTCGCGCAGCTGGTCGACGACACGGTGGAAATGTGCACGCCGGGCGCCGCCGAAAAAGGCCTCACGCTCACCAGCGAGCTTGATTTGCCGCGGCCTTTCATCGTGATGATGGACCCTTTCCGCCTGCGCCAGATCCTGCTGAACCTGGTGGGCAATGCGGTGAAGTTCACCGAGCACGGCACAGTGCGCGTGCGTGTGGCCGCAACCAATGGCGGCAGCGGCCTGCTGATCCGCGTCGAAGACACCGGCGTGGGCATCGCGCCGACCACGCTCGACCGCATCTTCGAGCCCTTCGTGCAGGTCGACAGCTCCAACACCCGGCGCTTCGGCGGCACCGGCCTCGGCCTGAGCATCACCCGTGCGATCTGCGACGCGATGGGCGGCACCGTCAGCTACCGCAGCGCACTGGGGTCGGGCTCCACCTTCGAAGTGGCGTTGCCGCTGAAACGGGCGCGCGTGCCGAATGCCTCGGCACCCGCGGCCGCGTCGCCGGCAGCCGTTGAAGCGCCCTTGCATGGCCGTGTGCTGCTGGCCGAAGACAACGAGATCAACGCCCTCGTGGCCCAGGCCTCCCTCGCGCAACTGGGCCTCGAGGTCGAGCACGTGCTCAACGGGCTGGGCGTCGTCGAACGCGTGTGCCAGACGCACTCGCCGCGGCCCGGCCTGGTGCTGCTCGATTGCCAGATGCCCGAGATGGACGGCTTCGAAGCTGCGCGCCGCATCCGCGAGCACGAGCTTCAGAACGGCCTGCCGCGCCTGCCGTTGATCGCCCTCACGGCGAACGTGTTCCCCGAAGACCGCGAGCAGTGCCGTGCCGCCGGCATGGACGACTTTCTCGCCAAGCCGTTCAGCATCGGGCAGCTGCGCGAAATTCTGTCGACCCATCTGACGCAAACTGCCTGAATCAGGCAGCGCGCGGCCAGACTTCGTCACTCTTGTTGCGCAAGCCGCCGGCAATGGCGGCCGAGAGCGCCTCGAAGATGGCGATGTCGGGGTGGTAGTGGCGAAACACGAAGTCGTAGTCGGGGTGCCGGCGCTCACGCGCCATGGCTTCGGAGGTGACGGTGTCGCGGAACAGCACGCGGTGCGGCAAGCCGCCGGCATGCAGCAGCGGGCACATGCGCTCGTCGCCGAAAAGGTCGGTGAAACCCAGGTTCTCGTAGGTGCGCAGCAGCGTGCGGCGCGAGCCGGCCAGCACGCCGCCGATCTGCATGGCAATGCAATACAGGTGGCTGGCCTTCACCAGCGCCAGGCGCACCGGCTGGTCGTAGCCGGGCCGCACACACAGGCGGGTGATCTCGGCGAGCAGCTGGCCGCGGCGCTGCGGCGGCAGCTCGATGCTGCGCTCGATCTGCAGCGGCGCCGTGCGGTTGCTCTGCACGCGCACCGAACCCACCACCGCGCCGGTCGCCTTGTCTTCGGCGAAGAAGATGGTGGTGTCGACCAGCCGGTCGAGCGGGTCGGCACTGCCGAACGACGCTGCTTGCGCCGGCAGGTGGCGGCCATAGGCCGTCTGCCTCAGTGCCTGCACGCGCAGCAGCTGCGCTTCGTCGCAGACCACCCTCACTTTGAAGGGTAGGCTGCGCTCGATGACGGGAGAGGCCCGGGGCATCGCCTGCTCAAGCGGCCCATCGAGCAACCCATCGCGCGGCGATTCATCGAGCGACCCGAAACCGGAGTCGTTGCTGCGCAACCCGTGGGCATGCGACACCCTGTCCGGCGCCCTCGACACCGGCACCAGCGAGGCTGCTGGAAGTTCATCCCTGTACATGCAGTTTCCCAATCCCAATCCCAATCAGCGGGCCTATGGCCTCTTGCATGATCCCGATGCAAACGTCGCAAGGCGCGGGCCAGCCGCCCGGGCCACTCAAGTGTTGCGAGTTGTCACCGGCACACGCAGCGGCGGGTGCCGCGAGGGCTTATCGCTGGACGGAGGGAGGCGTCCAGAAGAAGTGGGCGTCGCCGTTGAAGTCGGTGCCCTGCCAGTCGCTCACCGAGAAGTAGAGCCGGCTCGGCGCCAGCATCTCGACGCCGCGTTCGGTGGCCTGCAGGCTGACACCGGCGAGGTCGAGGCGGCTGTCGTCGGCGCGGATCGCCACGCGCCCGCGCAGCCGCAGGCCGGTGGCCGTGACCTGGCTGCGCTGCGCCGAGAGCGCGACGTCGTCGCTGTCGATCGCGCTGTCTTCGATCGTCAGCGACGACGACTTGACCGCGAGCTGCCTGAGCTTCGCGCCGCTGATGCGGGCGTTGGCGCAGTTGTCGAGCGTGATGCTGTCGTACTGGCCGCTGAAGCTGCGGTCCGGCTCGTTCAGGCAGCTCGCGTTGCCCTGGGACACCTCGGGCACGTCAACCGCGTACTTGGGCGACAGCGGCGAGGCCAGTGCCTCCTGCAGCAGGCGAATGAAGGTGGCCGGGCTCTCCTGCATGGGCGTGTGGCCCACGCCGTCGATCACCTTCAGGCGCGCATCGGGCAGGCGCGCGGCCAGCAGGTTGCCGGTGCGCAGCGGTGCGACCGGGTCATCGCGGCCCCAGATCACCGTGGTCGGCGCCTGGGTCTCGCGAATGGCTGCGGTGAAGTCGTGCTCGACCAAACCCAGGCTGGCCTCGAGCTGCGTGTAGCGGCCCAGCAGCGTGTACCTCACGCTGGGGGTCTGCGCCAGCCAGCGGCTGAAGTCGAAGCGGTCGTCGAGGTCGTTGAACAGGTTGCGCCGGAGGCTGTTGATGAACTCGTCCAGGCCCTTGAGAAAACGATCGACCGGGTCGATGCCGACCTGCCGCGTGCGCATGCTGGCCACGTGCTCGGCAAACACCGTCTTGAGCAAAATGCCCGCCGCGTCGACCAGCACCAGGCGGTCGACCTTCTCGGCATGCGCGTGGGCGAAATACAGGCTCACCGCGCCACCCAGCGAATGGCCGACCACGTGCACGCGCTGGCCGGGTGCCGTCTGTTCCAGCACCTCGTTCAAGGCAAGGCCCAACGCTTCGAACGAGTAGCCCTGCGGCGACGCCTCCGATGCGCCGAACCCCGGCAGGTCGACGGCCACCACATGGAACTGCCCGGCCAGTTCGGGAACAACGTTTGCCCAGTCCCGATGCGCGTTGCTGCCGAGGCCATGCACCAGCAGCACGGTAGGCGCGCGCTGCGACCCGGCTTGCCCGACCAGCACACGCTGCCCGTTGCTCAAGGCCCGGCAGGCGTAGCGCAAGCCGGGCAGGCGGTCGATCACGGCCGAGGCCGGCTCGGTCGGCCGGCCGACGCACGGGACAGAAGGGGGAGACACAGGCGGCGGCGCTGCCGGCGGAGGCGGGTCGGCCGATTGCACTGCAGCGCCGCAGAGCATCGCCACCACGCCCAGTGCCAACGGCCGCCACACACCCATGCGCATTCGACACCTCAAGAAACACCGCGCGCCCATTCTGGCGGAACCATGCACGCAGCGGTGATATCAGTATCTGCATACTGCACTGCAGCCAACCCACGGAGGTACCGATTTGAAGATGACAACACAGACTCTCTCGCTCTCGCTTTCCCTACTGCTCGCCGCAAGCCTGCCCGCCCAGGCGCAGACGGCCGCCAGCCCGAAGATCGAGCCCGGCTTGTGGGAGATCAACATCGCGCTCAAGAGCCAGAGCGGCCGCGCCGAAGCGGCAATGAAACAGGCGCAGGCCGCCATCAGCATGCTGCCACCCGACCAGCGCAAGGCCGTCGAAGAGATGATGAAGGCGCAGAACGTGCGCCTGGGCGACAAGTCGAGCACGGTGCAGGCCTGCATCAGCAAAGAAGACGCCGAGCGCGGCGAGATCCCGCAGCAGGCCGGCGACTGCACGCAGCAGGTGCTGGAGCGCAGCAGCACCTCGATGAAGGTGAAGTTCGCCTGCACCACCAACCCGCCGGCCAACGGCGAGGCCGTGGTCACCTTCCAAAGCGCGACCGCCTACACCAGCCGCGCGGTGGTCGACACCGTGGTCGTCGGCCAGCCCGAACGCGTGAACGTCGACCAGGCGGGGCGCTGGCTGGGGGCCGACTGCGGCAACGTGAAGGCGCTGGGCAAGTGAGGTACGTGCCGTTGCGTGAGCTTTGCTCCAACCCAGCGCACATCTCGTGACAAACTGAGCAGCAGGTTTGCCAAGGCGAAACAATCGTCTTCGCTACGCTTGGTACAACGAATCGCGGCAACATCGCCGCAACGAGGGCCGCCATGCGCACCGTGTCGAAACCGCTTTTGCTCGCTTTGATCGGCGCATCGTGCCTCGCGCTCGCCGCCTGCGGCGGCAGCTCCGGCAGTTCGGACCCGGTGGCGGCACGCGCGCTGGCCGCCACCAACACGGCCCAGTCGAACAGCGCGTGCACCGCGATCCAGCCTTTCTACTGGGAGATCGGCGACAAGGCCCAGCGTCTTGCCAGCGCGTCGGCCGGCGGCACGACCTACATCGCCAGCACCTCGATGCCCATCGCCTCGGCCTCGAAGTGGCTCTACGGCGCCTACGTGGCCGAACGGCGCGCCGGCGTGCTGACCGCAGAAGACATCAAGTACCTGCACTTCCAGAGCGGCTACACCAACTTCAGCAGCGGGGGTTGCACCAACAGCGAAACCGTCGCCTCGTGCCTCACGCATGACGGCAATGGTGACTACAGCGTCGGCACCGACGGCAAGTTCTTCTACAACGGCGCCCACATGCAAAAGCACGCCAGCCTGCCCTCGCCCGGCATGGGGCTGGGCGCGATGGCCAACGCCGAGTTGGCCGCCGAGGTCCGCGCCCAACTCGGCACCGACATCGGCCTGACCTACACCCAGCCCCAGCTGGCCGGCGGCGTGAAGACCACCGCCAACGACTACGCGCTCTTCCTGCGCAAGCTGCTCAACAACCAGCTGAAGATGACGGCCCTGCTCGGCAGCAACAAGGTCTGCACCAACCCGACCACCTGCACCGACGCGCTGCGCACGCCGATCACCGCCAACGTCGACTGGCACTACTCGGTCGGGCACTGGGTCGAAGACGACCCCACCAGCGGCGACGGCGCGTTCAGCAGCGCGGGGGCATTCGGGTTCTACCCCTGGGTCGATGCCGGCAAGACGTACTACGGCATCGTGGCCCGCGTCGATGGCGTCGGCGGTGGCAACGACTCGGCCATCTGCGGTGCCCTCATCCGCAAGGCCTGGATGACCGCGGTGCAGCAGTAGCGTCGGCGGCATGAGCCGCCACGGAGTTCAGTGCGGTATGGCCCCGTCGCCCAGCGCCTTCTTCGGTTCCGCCAGCACACCGTGCGCGAGATCGTTCATCAGCGTGTCGGCCCAAGCCGAATTGGTGTCGGTGGCATAGAAGCGCTCTTCGCCGGTGGAGCGGCGGCGCACCACCAGCAGCCCGCCGGCCAGGCGGAAGAGCTGCGCCAGCGGCGACGCGTTATCGGACTTGATCTCGAAGTCTTCGGCGTCGTAACCGACGTCCGCGAGCATGCGGCCCACGGTTTGCACTTGGCTTCGGAATTTGGGCAGATCGATCATGGCGCTCCTCTCCTGGCAATGGCGTTTCAGCGCGCCATGCGCAGAACGCCAAGCCATGATCGGCACGCAGCGCCAAGGAGCCTGTAGGAAAACGCCGCATCGGGGCGTCGGCCTGCGGCGCTTCGCTCTTCAGCGATGCAGGCATCGCATACGCACAGCGCGAACTGCGAATTCGAGGAATGCGGGTGCGGAAGCAGCCTGGCGGTTTTTGACGCGGACCCCGGAGACGCTGATGTGGAAGATCGGCCCCAGCTTCTGGCATGAGATGGACATGGAGAGAAGGATTCGTTGCCGAGACCGACGCAAATGCTGAGACGCAAATCAGCTTTTTGCCGATTCCAGAAGCGTCGGTCATCGACTTATCGTGACCCCGGTCGCCCATCCGCATCAACCGTCCGAGGAGCCGAATCGTGGCAATCCAATGGTTCATTCGCCCAGCCCGACCCTTCGCGTCAGCATGGCCCTGCCTCGCAGCCGGCGCGCTGGCGTGCCTCGCGTTCATGCTGCCGCCGACAGCTCGCGCTCAGCCGAAAAAGCCCAACAGCATCGACTACTCGATGTACTTCCTCGCCGATGTGCGCGACAACGAGAACTGCGCGATGACGGTCGGCAGGGACGGCAAGTGGTCCGTCGATCCGCGTGTCAGCAACCCGGCGATCACCTGCCCCGACATGACCTCGTGGCGATTGTTCGCAACGGTCGTGCGCGACAAGTTCTGGAGCGACTGGGCCGACGAAACGCAGAACTGGCCGCAGCAGCCATGGCCGTTGTGCTCCGCGACGGTGACCACCGGTTGCTGCACTCCCAACTCGCCGAAGAACGATCCGGCCCATTGCCCGGTCTTCCCCGGCAACACCGCCGGCGGGTCAGCCACGCAATTGAAGGCCGCCACGCCGACACACCGCGTCGGCCGCCCCGCCCTGACCCAGCACCTGCAGGCGCTGAACACCCCGGCCGAACTGGACAAGATGGTGGCGGACCTCAAGCAGTCGCGGCTACTGGCCGCGCAGGCGACCGAGACGCCCGAGTGCTCGACGTCGGTGCTCAAGCAGTTGGTACCCAGGACCTATGAAAGCATCGGCCGGGTGGTGCGCCAAACCAACTCGGAGGTCACCATCCGCAACCGCGCCTTCCACGAGTACCTGTTCGCGAACAACCTCTACAACAGCAACGGGGTCGCCGCAGTCTTCACGGCCAATGACGACAACCAGCAGAAGAATGCCCCCTATGCCGCGGACAGCCGCTCCGCCCGCAATGGCCAGCCCGGCAGGCTCAGCAAGATCGACTTCCCGTCGGACGCGATCATGATCAAGAGCAATTGGCTGTACGACAGCATTGCCAGGGAACTGGGCATCAACAACTCGCCGGACAAGCCATTCATCACGCAGAAGATGACGACGGTAGTGCAGTACGGCCAGGGCTCGCAAGCCGTGAACTGCAGGCTGACCGGCACCCACTACCTGATGGCGTTTCATGTTTCGTCCAAGGACATCCCGAACTGGGTATGGACGACGTTCGAGCACATCGCGATGCCCGGCCGATGCGACTACATCGGCTGCAACGACTCGTATGGCTACCGTTCCACCGACACCCTTCCCGCCGGCGTGGCCCGGAACTACATCGCACCGCGCGTGAAGTCCGACGACCTGGTCATGTCGCCGTCCATCGTGTTCGATACCGACAAGCTGTATCCGCCGGAGACGGTCAATCCCGGCCTGGACCAGGTGTTCAAGAGCCTGGGCATCGGCACCACCCGCAGCACCGACAAGGATCAGCCGGCGGCTTCGGACCTGGCCTGGCGTAGCTACCGGCTGAAGGGGTCGCAGGTCGAGTTCACCAACTCCATGGGCAGGAAGACCCTGCTCGGCAACTCCATCACCGAGGCCGGCTTCATGAACAAGGTGAGCTGTGTCACGTGCCACGCCCGTGCCGGCTTCCACCCCGGCACGGACCAGACGAGCTTCTTCCGCCTGAGTGTGTTCAGCAAGGATCTGTCGGACTACGGCTATGCACTGAGCGTGCACGGCACCCCCAATCCGGCATGGTTCCACAACGACAACAGCATCGGCACGCTGGATGTGCTGCAGCTCGACTTCGTCTGGGGCTTCTTCAACGCCAATCCCATCGCCTCCAAGCCGGCTCCATGAAGGCTCCTGCGAGGACAAGCATCGACCTGCGCGCCCAGGGGCAGACAGCCTGCGCGGCCACGCAGGCGCGTCTGGCTACTCCGCGCCCAGCGGCTTGAACAGCTCGTCGAAGTCTTGCGAGGTGAGCCCCGCATCGCTGGCCACGCCGGACAACAGCGAATCGGCCAATCCGGCCTTGCGGGCCTGCAGCTCGAGCATCTTGTCTTCGACCGTGCCGCTGGCGAGCAGCTTGTAGACGAACACCGGCTTGTCCTGCCCGATGCGGTAGGCGCGGTCGATGGCCTGCTGTTCGACGGCCGGGTTCCACCACGGGTCGTAGAGGATCACGGTGTCGGCCGCGGTGAGGTTGAGGCCCACGCCGCCGGCCTTCAGGCTGATCAGGAAGAGCGGCACCTCGCCTTGCTGGAAGCGCTCGACGAGCGAGCTGCGGTCCTTGCTTTCGCCGGTGAGCTTGAGGTGCGGCAGCTTGAGCCGCGCCAGCTCGATCTCGATCAGCGCCAGCATCTCGGTGAACTGCGAGAACAGCAGCACCCGGCGGCCATCTTCGACCAGCGTGGGCAACAAGTCGAGCAGCAGCTCCATCTTGGCCGACGGGTGGTGCGGCCGGGCCGCGGCGGGCTCGTTCGGGTCGCCGATCTTCAGGAGCCTCGGGTCGCAGCAGACCTGGCGCAACCGGAGCAAGGCGTCGAGCACCATGATCTGGCTGCGCGCCAGGCCCTGCTGCGCGATCACGTCGCGCAGCTTGCTGTCCATGGTGGCGCGCACGGTCTCGTAGAGGTCGCGCTGGGTGCCGCTGAGTTCGACGCGCAGGTGCGTCTCGGTCTTCTCGGGCAGCTCTTGCGCCACCTGCTGCTTGGTGCGGCGCAGCACGAAAGGCCGCACGCGGCGCGCGAGGTTGGCCGCCTGCAAGGTGTCTTGCCGCCGCTCGATGGGCGTGCGGTAGTGCTCGCGGAATTGAGGCTCGCTGCCGAGCAGGCCGGGGCAGACGAAATCCATCAGGCTCCACAGCTCGCCCAGGTGGTTTTCGAGCGGCGTGCCGCTCAGGCACAGGCGGTGCCGCGCGGTCAGGCCCTTCACCGACAGGGCCGCCTGGCTGCGTGCGTTCTTGATGCGCTGGGCTTCGTCGAGCATGAGGTAGTGCCACTCTTGCGCGCCCAGGGTGGCCACGTCGCGCATGGCCAGCGGGTAGCTGGTGACCACCAGGTGCGAGCCGGCGATCTGCTTGAAGTGCTTGGCGCGCTGCGGCCCATGCAGCACCACCAGCTTGAGCTCGGGCGTGAAGCGCCGCGCCTCGGCCTCCCAGTTGCCGATGAGGCTGGTCGGCACGATCACGAGGCTGGGCCGGTCGAGCCGGCCGGCGTCGAACTCGCCCTGCAGCAGGGCCAGGGCCTGCAGCGTCTTGCCCAGGCCCATGTCGTCGGCGAGGATGCCGCCCAGCCGCGCGCGGCGCAGAAAGTCCATCCACGACAGGCCGTCGAGCTGGTAGTGGCGCAGCGTGGCCTGCACCTTGGGCGAGACCGGCACCTCGGGCAGCGCCTTCCCGCTGCCGAGCAGGCGCACCTGCGCCATCAGCTCGGTGAAGCTGGGCGGCGCCTTGACCTGAGCGTCCGACGACAAGGCCTCCAGCGTGCCCAGGTCGAAGCGCGACAGGCGCAGCGAGGTCGTCTTGTCGCCCACGCGGAAGACCGAGCGCAGCCAGTCCATCAGCGGCGCCACGCGCTTCACCGGCAGGCGCAGCAGGCGCTGCCGGGGAGCGGCGCCCGGCGCGGCCGGCACCTCGGTGACCCAGGGCACGAGCACGTCGCCGTTGTCGCCGCTGGGCTCGGCGTCGAGCCGCAGCCAGCCGGTCTGCACCAGGCTCACGAGCAAGGGCACCAGGTTCACCGGCTGGCCGTCGACGCTGACCTGCAAGCCCACGCTGAACCAGTTGCCGCCGGGTTCTTCGCCGATGTCGACCGACCAGTCGTCGGGCGTGTGCAGCTCGAAGGGAAAGTCGTCGAGCACCTCGACGGCCCAGCCCCGGCTCTGCAGGTCGGGAATGTGATGCGCCAGCAGCTCGGGCCAGCGCTCGCGCCGCTGCGGCACCATGATCATCGGGTTGCCTTCGACGCCCACCGGCAACACCGACGACTGCAGGCGCTCGCCCGACAGGCGGCTCAGCCGGTTCATCGCCACCCCGGCCGACAGGCTCCATGGCCGCATCTCCAGCTCGCCGAACAGCGTGCGCAAGGCCCCCACCTCGGCCTGCGACTGCCGCTGGAAATGGCCCATCACGATGCGGCCCGGGCGCACCGGGTCGTTCATTTCGCCGAGGGCCGTGGTGGCATTGCCGGCGGGGAAGTGGAAGTCGAAAGGCCGCCCGGTGGGCGGCTGGTAGCGAAAGATCAGCTGCGCCGAACCCTGGCGCAGCGTGGTGCTGCGGGAGTTGGCCGAGCCGTAGCGGTGGTGCAGCAAGGCCTCGGAGGCCACGTCGATGCAGCTGGTCAGGCGCAGCACCGGCACCAGGGGCAGCGTGCCCAGCTCGATCATCGCGGGCGGAGGCGGCTCGGGCGGGCGGGAGGTCGGCGCGGCGACGCCGGGGGTTTCGGGCAGGCCGCGCTTGATGCGGATCTGCTGGGCCTCCCAGGCCATGAGCGCCGCGGCCACATGCTTGCAATTGGTGCCGACCGGGCAGGAGCAGCGGCCTTCCAGGCGCGGCCCGAGCCGGCGGTCGTTCACCCAGTGGATGCTCTGCTGGTAGGCAGTGGGGCCGGAGCCTTGCGTGCGCGTGTTCAGCCGCGGCCCGTCGATTTGCATGGACAGCACGGCCTGCTGAGGCTTGAGCCCCATGGCTGCCGTGAGCGTGCGGTGGTCGAAGTGTTCGCCCAGATCAAAGTCTTCGGGCAGGGAAAAGTCAGTCATCGGTTGAAGGAAACGGCAACCCTGCATTGTCGTCTGCCATGCGATGCTTGCCCAGATGAAACGCAGACATGTCTTGGGGGCTCTGGCCGCACTGGCGCCAGGTTTGCATGCGCGTGCCGCGCTGGTCGCCCCGCGTGCGCTGGCTTTCCCGGCCGACTTCGGCGCCCACCCGGCCGCCCGCACCGAGTGGTGGTACCTCACCGGCGCGCTGCAGGCAGGCGAGCGGCTGTTCGGATTCCAGGTCACCTTCTTTCGCTCGCGCACGGAGGTGGCGGCCGAGAACGCCAGCCGCTTTGCCGCCCGCCAGATCGTCTCGGCGCACGCCGCGCTGAGCGACGTGCAAGCCGGCAAGCAGCGCCACGACCAGCGGCTGGCGCGCGCCGGTTTCGGTATCGCCGAAGCAACGGTGGGTGATACGCATGTGACCTTGCGTGACTGGTCGTTACGCCGCGAAGGCCCGGCCGACGCCAGCCGCTATCGAACGCAGGTCGCCAGCGACAACGCCGGCTTCCGCCTCGAACTGACGCTGGCCGCCACCCAGCCGCTGCTGTTGCAAGGCGACGCCGGCTTCTCGCGCAAAGGCCCCCGCCCCGAGCAGGCCAGCCACTACTACAGCCAGCCGCAACTCGCCGCCGAAGGCACGCTCACGCTCGACGGCCGCGCCTTGCCGGTGCAAGGCCGCGCCTGGCTCGACCACGAATGGAGCGAAAGCCTGCTCGACCCGCAGGCGGTGGGCTGGGACTGGATCGGCATCAACCTCGACGACGGCAGCGCCCTCACCGCCTTCCGCCTGCGCCGAGCCGACGGCTCCGCGCTTTTCGCGGGCGGCAGCTTGCGCGCGCCCGGCGGCCAGGTGCGCAGCTTCGCGCCCGACGAAGTGCGCTTCACACCCGGCCGGCGCTGGCTGAGCCCCGGCTCGCGTGCCGGCTATCCGGTGGAGTGGACGGTGCAGACACCCGCCGGCGAACACCGAGTCCACGCGCTGTTCGACGCACAGGAACTCGACAGCCGCGGCAGCACCGGCGCGTTCTATTGGGAAGGCCTGAGCGACCTGCTCGACCTGCGAGGTCAACGCGTCGGCCGCGGTTACCTTGAAATGACCGGTTACGCGCAGCCGCTCACCTTGTGATCTAGTGCATCCACGGCATGGCACGGAAAACGCTAGCGGAAACGGCGCTTTTTCACGCGCTGGCCGGCCAGGATCTGATCAAAATCGACCACGCGCACGAGACAACCCATCCGTGCCCACCGCCATGAACACTGCGTCTCCCGATCGCCAAACGCCCTTGCATGCCGCCACGCGGATGCTGGCGAGCGCCTGGGCGGGTTTGAGCAACACCATCGCCCGGCTCGACGGCCGCCGCCCAGTGGCCGCCGTGCAGAGCCGCCCGCGCCTGCTACAGATGCACGAACTGGAAGCTCCGGTTGCCGCATACCGCCGCACCGATGCCAACCCCGCCCTCGCCTTCTCTGGCCGCACGAGCGCCAGGGCCGGTGCCATCACACCGCCGCCGCTGGCGCTGAAGACGCACCAAGACACCCTCACCGGCCTCGCCAGCCGCGACTACCTGAACGACAACGCCGAAGGCCTGCTGGCCGCGCTGCGCACCGGCGGCACCGAGGCCTGCATCCTGCGCATCGGCGTCGACGGGCTGGACGCCGTCACCCAGCGCTACGGCAGCCATGCCGCCGACCAGGTGCTGCAGCAAGTGGCCAAGCGCCTGCGCCACCTGGCGCGTGAAAGAGACATCGTGATGCGGCTGCACGGCGCGGAATTCGCGCTGCTGGCGGCCTGCCCGGGCCAGGAGTCGGCGGCATTCGCCCGCGCCTTGTCCAACCGCGTGCTGGCCGACCTGAAGCGGCCGTTCTCGTGGCGCACCCTGAGCAACCTGCGCATCTGCGCTTGCGTCGGCTCGGCCGTGTGGCCGGCCAACGGCGCCACCCTTGACGAGGTGATGGCCTACGCCGAAGACGCGCTGGCCCTGGCCCGCCGCAGCGGCCCCGGCCAGACTCGGCAGTTCGTCGACGGGTTCAGCAACCGCTTCGACCCGCAGGCCCACCCGGCCGCGGCCTGAAGCCAACGAGCCGGCACTCGGCCGGCTCGCTTCTTTGCGCCGCAGCGCCGGTCAGTGCGCGCCGCCCGCGTCAGCCCCGCCTGCGCTCATCTTGGGCTTGGCAAACCACACCAGGCCGATCAGCGCCACGAAGATGATCGACGACAGCCAGAAGATGTCGGTCGCCGCCATCGTGTAGGCCTGCTGGTCGAGGATGCGGTTGACAGTCGCCAGCGCCTGCTCGCTGTTGTAGCCGGCAGCGCCGAGCTGGTTCAGCGTCAGCGTGGCGGCGTTGTTCGTGCTCGTCAGCGTCTCGGTCAGCTGCGCGTGGTGCATCACCGCGCGGCTCTCCCAGGCCGTGGTGAAGATCGAGGTGCCGACTGCCCCCGCAGTGATCCGCACAAAGTTGCTCAGGCCTGCGGCTGCCGGCATCTGCTGCGGCGCCAGGCCAGAGAACACAATGGCCTGCAGCGGGATGAAGAAGAACGCCATCGCCGCGCCTTGCAGGATCGTCGGGATCAGGATGGTGCCGAAGTCGGCCTGCACGTTGAAGCGCGAGCGCATGTACAGCACGATGCCGAAGCCGATGAACGCCACCGTCGACAGCTTGCGCGGATCGATCTTGCCGACGTTCTTGCCCACCCACGGTGACAGCACGATGGCCAGCACCCCCACCGGCGCCAGCGCAATGCCGGCCCAGGTGCTGGTGTAGCCCATGTACTGCTGCAGCCACAGCGGCATCAGCACCACGTTGCCGAAGAACACGCCGTAGGCCACCGACAGCGAGACCGTGCCGAGCCAGAAGTTGCGCCGCGCGAAGAGGCGCAGGTCGACGATGGGGTTCTTCTCGGTCAGCTCCCAGGCCAGGAAGAACAGGAAGCCCACCACCGCCAGCACCGCCAGCGTGATGATCTGGCCGGAGTTGAACCAGTCGAGTTCCTTGCCCTTGTCGACCATGACCTGCAGCGAGCCCACCCACAGCACCAGCAGGCCGAGGCCCACGTAGTCGAGCGGTACCTTGCGCGGGCCGGGGTCGCGCTTGTGATAGATCGACCAGGTGACCAGGGCGGCCAGCAGGCCGATCGGGATGTTGATGTAGAAGATCCACGGCCACGAGATGTTGTCGGTGATCCAGCCGCCGAGCAGCGGCCCGACCACCGGCGCCACCAGCACGGTCATCGCCCACATCGCCATCGCCACCCCGGCTTTCGCGGCGGGGTAGCTGGCCAGCAGCAGGGTTTGCGACAGCGGGATCATCGGCCCGGCCACCAGGCCTTGCAGCACGCGGAAGCCGATCAGCGATTCAATGTTGGGCGCGAGGCCGCACAACCAGGACGCGATCACGAACAGCACGATGCTGGCGGTGAACAGCCTCACCTGGCCGAAGCGCTGCGTGAGCCAGCCGGTCAGCGGCACCGAGATCGCGTTGGCCACGCCGAACGAGGTGATGACCCAGGTGCCTTGCGCCGGGCTCACGCCCATGTCGCCGGCAATGGCGGGGATCGACACGTTCGCGATGGAACTGTCGAGCACGTTCATGAAGGTCGCGAGCGACAGCGCCACGGTGCCGAGCACCAGTTGGCTGCCGGTCAGCGGCGGATAGGCCGGCGCGCGCGTCGGTGGCGCGGGCGGCGGGGGAGCAGCGGGCGCGCTCTCGCCCGAAGGCGAGCCGGGCAGCGCCGCGGTGGTGGACGACATGGCTCAGCCTCTCGGGTGATTCTGTTTTTACTTCAGGGCGGTCAGCGCGGGCGTGCGGGTGCTGCCCGAGGACGCCAGCGTCGAGCCGCTCGACGCCTGCCCGCCCACGCCGGGCTGCGAGGCGGTCTGGGTCTGCGCCTTGGCCGGCGTGCCGCGCACGGCGCGGCCGAGGTTGGCGGCGATGATCTTGCGCACCTGCTCGTCGGCGGTGTTTGCAGCGGGGTCGGCCACTTCACCGACCACCGTGCTGCTGGTGCGCGGCGCATCGGCGAGTGCCTTGCCGCTGGTGTCGCTCACGTCGACCTTGGCGTCCATAGACAGGCCCACGCGCAGCGGGTGTTCCGACACTTCCTTCGGGTCGAGCGTCACGCGCACCGCGAGGCGCTGCACCACCTTGATCCAGTTGCCGGTGGCGTTCTGCGCCGGCAGCAGCGCAAACGCCGAACCGGTGCCGGCACCGAGGCCGTCGACCTTGCCGTGGTACTCGACCTTCTTGCCGTACATGTCAGCGACGAGGCTCACCGGTTGGCCGATGCGCAGGTTGCGCAGCTGGCTTTCCTTGAAGTTGGCGTCGACCCAGACCTGGTTCAGCGCGATCACCGACATCAGCGGCGCCCCGGCCTGCACGCGCTGGCCGAGCTGCACGCTGCGCTTGGCGACGTAGCCGTCGACGGGCGCCAGCAGGTCGGCACGCTTGACGGCCAGCGCCGCCTCGCGCACGCGCGCCGCGGCACGCAGCACGTTGGGGTGCTGCTCGACCGAGGTGTTGTCGGTCAGCGTCTGGTTCGACAGCAGCTGTTCGCGCGCGGCCTCGGCGGCCGATTGCGCCGCCACGACGGCGCTCTTGGCTGCCGACAGCTGCGAGTTTGCGTGGTTGAACTCTTCCTTGCCGACCGCGCCGGAAGCGAGCAGCGGGCTGCGGCGCGACACGTCGTCTTGCGCGCGGACCACGTCGCTCTGCGCGCGGGCCAGGTCGGCCTCGCGCAGGGCGATCTGCGCCTTCAGCGTCGAGTTGTTGGCGAACAGCGTGCGCACTTCACGCACGGTCTGCGCGAGCTGGGCTTCGGTCTGGTCGAGCGCGACCTGCGCATCGGCCGGGTCGAGCCTGACCAGCAGCTGGCCGGCCTTGACGAAGTCGGTGTCGTCGGCCTTGATGGCCAGCACGGTACCGCCGATCTGCGGCGTGAGCTGCACGACGTTGCCTTGCACATAGGCGTTGTCGGTCGACTCGTAGTGGTTCAGCACCAGTGCGTAATAAGCGGCATAGGCGATACCGGCCACGACGACGAGGCCGGCCACGGCGCTGAGCGCCTTCTTGCGATTCGGGTTGCCGGCGGGAGTGGGTTGGGGGGCGTTCATGGTTGTTCTCCGGAAAGCGGTGTCTGTTGTCTGACTGTGAAATTCGGTCGGTCAGTGGATGGCCGCGGTGCGCGTGCCCTCGGCGGCGTACCCGCCCCCGAGCGAACGGATCAACGCGACCTGGGTGTCGAGTGCACGGGCCTTAAGGTCGGTGGCCGAGCGGCGCTGCGCCAGCACGCTGGCCTCGGCATTGAGCACCGTGAGGTAGGTGCCGAGGCCGGCCTTGTAGCGCTGCACCGCGAAGTCGTAGGCCGACTCGGCCGCAGCTTGCGCCTGCACCTGCTCGGTCTGCTGGCGTGCGATCGATTGCAGCGAGCTGATCTGGTCGGCCACGTCGCGCACCGCGTCGATCACGGCGGCGTTGTAGGTTTCGACCGCGAGGTCGAGGTCGGCCGACTTGCCGCGCAGGTTGGCGCGGATGCGGCCCGAGTCGAAGATCGGCAGGTGGATCGCCGGGCCCACACCCCATTGCTCGCTGCCGCTCTTGAACAGCTTGTCGAGGCCGAGGCTCGACAAGCCGGCAAAGGCAGTCAGGCTGACGTTGGGATAGAACTGCGCCTTCGCGCTCGCCACGTCGTTGGTTGCCGCTTCGACGCGCCAGCGCGCGGCGCTGATGTCGGCGCGGCGGCCCAGCAGGTCGGCCGGCACGTTGGCAGGCAGCGGCACGGCTTGCACGGACTGCAATTGCGGCGTGAGCTGGTCGAGCGCCTGCGGGCCCTGGCCCGTCAGCGCTGCCAGCGAGTGGCGGGCGAGTGTGATCTGCTCTTCCAGCGCTTCGAGCTGGGCGCGCGTTTCGGGCAGCGCACCCTCGCCCTGGCGCAACTCGACCTTGGTGTCGAGGCCGGCGTCCACACGCTGGCGGATCAACGCGAGGATCTCATCGCGCTGCGCCAGCGAGCGCTTGGCCACATCACGCTGGTCGATCAGGCGCGCGAGCTGCACGTAGCTGCGTGCCACGTTGCTGGCCAGCATCACGCGGGCGGCTTGCGCATCGGCCTCGGCGGCGCGCTGCACGCCGATGACGGCGTCGAGCGCGCGGCGGTTGCGGCCGAAGAAGTCGAACTCCCACGACGCGCCGACCTGCAGCGTGCCGGTTTCATAGATCGCGCCACCCAGCGGCGGCGGGTAGATGCTGTTGGCCGAGAAGAGCTGCCGCGTCGCCTCGAACGAGCCGGTGACCTGCGGGCCTTCGGCCGAGCGCGCCGTGTCGGCATTCGCCTGCGCACGTGCCAGGCGCGCCTGCGCCACCTTGAGGCTGGGGTTGCCGTCGAGCGCACGGGTGACGAGGTCGGACATGCCGCTGTCGCCGAAGCCTTGCCACCAGTCGGCACCCACGGCGGCCGCGACGTTCGACTCGCTCACGCCCAGGGCAGCAGGCGCTACCGCCTTGGCATGCGGCGCGCTGATGCCGGTGGTGCTGGCGCAGCCGGCCAGCGTGAGCACGAGGGTGGAAGCCAGCGCCACGATGAGGGCGGTGACCATGGGCAACGCCTGGACGTGCCGGCACGTGGAAGAGTGGGTTGCTTGAGACATGTTCTGGGTCTTTCTTCTGGAAACTTGTTCGGGCTTTATTTGCTTAGGCATTCAATGTGGCGCACTTTGGAAGGCCCTTACTTCGTCGTGTCTTCTTTGTTGGGCGATGCATCGCGCATGGCTTCGCCGTTGGCGAGCATGCGGCGCAGGTAGCCGAGGAGCGCTTGCCATTCGGTCTTGGAAAACCCGGCCAGGTGCGCATTCATCACCTCGGCCAAAGCGGCAGGCACCTTGTCGGCAGCCGCATCGCCGTCGGGCGTGAGTTCGAGGTTCACGACACGCCGGTCTTCGGTCGAGCGGATGCGCTTGCACAGGCCCTTGGCCTCAAGCCTGTCGAGGAGGCGCGTGGTTGCGCCGGGGTCGGTCTGCATCTCGCGCGCCAGCTCGGCCACGGTCGAGGCGTGCGTCATTTTCAGCTTGAAAAGAGGCTCCCACTGTGCATTGGTCAGGCCGTGCGGCTCGAGCCGTTTGTCGATTTCCAGCTTCACGCCGTTCAGCAGCCGGCGCAGCAGATAACCCACGCTTTCGTCAGGGCCGTATTCGTTCGGGCGGTAAAAATCGGCGGGCGGCGGAGGACGGGACATGATCGGTGGCAACCTGGTTATTGCTGCAATGCGCCAACTTTAGATGCCTAGGCAATTAATGTCAAGGCTTTGATTCGTAAGCAGTGTCTCGCGGCGCTTTCCAGCGGCCCGCCGCTAGACTCGGGCATGGCCTCATCGACTTCCCTAAACACTTCCGAGGCCGGCAACCCGGCTTCACGCGCCGCAACGCCGGCGCCCGCCCGCAACGTGCGATCGCTCAGCGGCCTGTGGCCGTTCTTGCGGCCGTACCGGGTTCACATGGCGCTGGCGGTGGTCTTTCTGGTGGCAGCAGCCGCCGCCACGCTGGTGTTCCCGATCGCCCTGAAATCGCTGATCGACCAGGGCCTCGTTTCCAGCGACCCGGGCGCTCGGGTGATGGCGCTGCGCGAGCACTTCTTTGCGCTGTTTGCCGTGGGCGCCGCGCTCGGCGTTTTTTCGGCGGCGCGCTTCTACGCCGTCACCTGGCTGGGCGAGCGCGTCACCGCCGATCTGCGCAACGCCGTCTACGCCCACGTGGTGAAGCAAAGCCCCGAGTTCTTCGAGACCACGCAGACCGGCGAGGTGCTGTCGCGCCTGACGACCGACACCACGCTCGTGCAGACCGTCGTCGGCTCCAGCCTGTCGATGGGGCTGCGCAACACGGTGATGGGCCTCGGCGCGATGGCCATGCTCGTCATCACCAACCCGTACGTGATGTCGCAGGTGCTGGGCATCCTGGTCATCGTCGTGCTGCCTTCGCTCTACTTCGGGCGCCGCGTGCGCAAGCTCAGCCGCGCGAGCCAGGACCGCGTGGCCGACTCGGCCGCCATTGCCGCCGAAGTGCTCAACGCCATTCCGGTGGTGCAGAGCTACACGCAAGAGCAACGCGAAGCCGCGCGCTTCGACCAATCCACCGAGCAGGCCTTCACCACCGCCGTCAACCGCACGCGCATGCGCTCGCTGCTGGTCGCCTTCATCATCACCGCCACCTTCGGTGCGCTGCTGTGGGGCCTGTACCAGGGCACACAGGCCGTCGTGCGCGGCGACATCACCGCCGGCCACCTCGGGCAGACGGTGGTGTTCGTGATCATTCTCGTGAGCAGCGTGGCGGTGTTGTCGGAGGTGTACGGCGACCTGCTGCGCGCAGCCGGCGCCACCGAGCGTTTGATGGAGCTGCTCGCGGCGCGCTCGCCGATCGAGTCGCCAGCGCGGCCATTGGCACTGCCCGACACGCGCGCCGGTTCGTCGATCGAGCTGCGCGACGTGACCTTTCGCTACCCTTCGCGCCCGCAGCACCCATCAATGCAGCACGTGACCCTGCAGGTACAGCCCGGCGAGACGGTGGCGCTCGTCGGCCCGAGCGGTGCCGGCAAGAGCACCGTGTTCCAGCTGCTGCTGCGCTTCTACGACGCAAGCGAAGGTGCGGTCAGCATCGACGGCGTCTCGGTGCGCGACACCTCGCTGCACGAGCTGCGCCAGCGCATCGGCATCGTGCCGCAAGACAGCGTGATCTTCTCGGCCAATGCGCTGGAAAACATCCGCTACGGCAAGCCGACGGCGTCCGACGATGAAGTGAAGGCCGCCGCGCGCGCGGCGTTCGCCGATGACTTTCTGCGGGAGCTGCCCGAGGGCTACAACACCTTTCTCGGTGAGCGCGGCGTGCGGCTTTCGGGCGGGCAACGCCAGCGCATCAGCATCGCCCGTGCGATGCTGAAGAACCCGCCATTGCTGCTGCTCGACGAAGCCACCAGCGCGCTCGACGCCGAAAGCGAGCGCATGGTGCAGGCCGCGCTCGAGTCGGCGATGAAAGGCCGCACCACGCTCGTCATCGCGCACCGCCTGGCCACGGTGCAGCGAGCCGATCGCATCGTGGTGATGGAGCACGGCCGCATCGTCGAGATGGGCAAGCACGCCGAGCTGGCTGCGGCAGGCGGCCTGTATGCGCGGCTCGCCGCGCTGCAATTTGAGAAATAAATTGTGTCTGCTGTAGGCCGTGGCCGACAGCGTGCGTTGTGAGTGTCTGACAGACGCTCAACACCCGCTCGACCAAAGTGAGCGACCGGGTCATCCCCATCCCGTTTTGAAGGAAGAACCATGAACAGAAAAACTGCCATTCGCTCGATCATTGCCAGCCTCGCGGCGAGTTCCATGCTGCTCGCCGGCTGCGACACCATGAGCCCGACACAAAAAGGAACCGCCGCAGGTGCAGGCATCGGAGCGATAGGCGGCGCCGCAATCGATGCAGCCACCGGCGGCCGCGGCGGTACCGGCGCGGTGGTGGGTGGCGCCATCGGCGCCGTCGTCGGCAACATCTGGTCCAAGCGCCAAGAAGAACGCAAGCAAGCGATGGAGCAGGCCACCAAGGGCACCGGCGTCGAAGTGACGCGCACCGCCGACAACCAGCTCAAGCTCAACGTGCCGAACGACATCTCGTTCGACGTGAACAGCGCCAACATCAAGCCCGAGTTGCGCGCTGTGCTCGACCCGTTCGCCAACAGCCTGCGCGGCGACCCGAATGCCCGCCTGAGCATCGTCGGCCACACCGACAGCACCGGGTCGGACGCGATCAACAACCCGCTCTCTCTGCAGCGTGCCCAGAGCGTGCGCGACTACCTGGCCGGACACGGCGTGGCCGCAGGCCGCATCGACACCTCCGGCCGCGGCGAGCGCGAGCCCGTCGCCGACAACAACACCGAGTCCGGCCGCGCAAAGAACCGCCGCGTGGAAATGTTCATCCGCGAGCCGGGCCAGTCCTGATCGTTCACCTCTCCCATCAAGGGCGCACACGGTGCGCCCTTTTTTCTGCCTGAGATAATCTGCAGGCCGCTTTTCCGGAGCCCGCATGACCCGCCCCATCCGTTCCCAGTACGAAGATTTCATGCGCCACGTGCACGAGCACGGCGTGTTCAAGGCCGACCGCACGGGCACCGGCACGAAGAGCGTGTTCGGCCACCAGATGCGCTTCGACCTGAACGAAGGCTTCCCGCTGGTCACCACCAAGAAGGTCTTCACCAAGGCAGTGATCCTGGAGCTGCTGTGGTTTCTGCGTGGCGACAGCAACGCCACCTGGCTGCAAGAACGCGGCGTGACGATCTGGAACGAATGGGCCGCACCCAATGGCGACCTCGGCCCCGTCTACGGCGTGCAATGGCGCTCGTGGCCCACACCCGATGGCGGCCACATCGACCAGATCGCCGAGGTGGTGAAGGCGCTCAAGACCAACCCCGATTCGCGCCGCATCATCGTCAGCGCCTGGAACGTGGCCGAGCTGTCGAAAATGGCGCTGATGCCTTGCCATGCCTTCTTCCAGTTCTACGTGGCCGAAGGCAAGCTCAGCTGCCAGCTCTACCAACGCAGTGCAGACATCTTCTTGGGCGTGCCCTTCAATATCGCCAGCTACGCCTTGCTGACACACATGCTGGCGCAGCAATGCGACCTGCAGGTCGGCGACTTCATCTGGACCGGTGGCGATTGCCACATCTACAGCAACCACACCGAGCAGGTGAAGCTGCAGCTCTCACGCCAACCGCACCCGTACCCCACGCTGCGCATCAAGCGCCGGCCCGAATCGATCTTCGACTATCAGCTCGAAGACTTCGAGGTGCTGGACTACGTGCACCACGAGGCGATCAAGGCACCCGTGGCCGTCTGACCTTTTCACAGGAGCATCGAATGGCAAAAGGCTACTGGATCGCACGCGTCGACGTCACCGACCCCGAGCAATACAAGGCGTACACCGCAGCCAACGGCGTGCCCTTCGCGAAGTTCGGTGCGCGCTTCCTGGTGCGCGCGGGCAAGTTCGAAGGCGTCGAGGGCGGCCACCGCAGCCGCAACATAGTGCTCGAATTCCCCAGCTACCAGGCCGCGCTGGACTGCTGGAACTCACCCGAGTACCAGGCCGTCGTCCCGCTGCGCACGCCCGCTGGCACGGCCGACATCATCGTGATCGAAGGCTACGACGGCGTGCAACCCGGCGGCTGAATCAAGACAGCGCCGCCACGATCTCCGGTGGCGCCTGCACCAGCTCGATCAGCACGCCCTCGCCCGCCACCGGAAACTCGTCGTTGCTCTTGGGGTGCACGAAGCAGATGTCGTAACCCGCCGCACCCTTGCGGATGCCGCCGGGGGCGAAGCGCACGCCGTTCGCCGTGAGCCAGGCCACCGCCTTCGGCAGGTCGTCGATCCACAGGCCGACATGATTGAGCGGCGTGGTGTGCACCGCAGGTTTCTTGTCGGGGTCGAGCGGTTGCATCAGGTCGACTTCGACCTTGAAAGCGCCCTTGCCCATCGCGCAGATGTCTTCGTCGACGTTCTCGCGTTCGCTGACGAAGTTGCCGGTGACCTCGAGGCCCAGCTTGTCGACCCACAGCGTGCGCAGCCGGTCCTTGCTCGGCCCGCCGATGGCGACTTGCTGGATGCCCAGCACTTTGAAGGGGCGTGCGTTGCTCATTGGAATCTGATGATGACCTGATCGACCGACAGGCTCTCGCCTTTTGAAGCCGACACTTCGGCGACAACGCCATCTTGCGTGGCGAGCAAGATGTTCTCCATCTTCATCGCCTCGATGACAGCCAGCTTCTCGCCGGCCAGCACCTTCTGCCCCGGCGTCACCGCCACGTCGACCAGCAAGCCCGGCATCGGCGAGAGCAGCAGCTTCGACAGATCGGGCGGGGCCTTGAACGGCATCAGCGCGTTGAGCTGCGCCATGCGCGGCGGCAACACCTTGGCCTCGATCTGCGTGCCGTTGTGCGACACACGATAGGCCAGGCCCACGCGTTCGATCTGCGCGCAGAACGCTGCGCCGTCGACCGTGCCGCGAATCACGATGTCGCGCAGGTTCGAATGCAACTCGACGCGATACGCCTTGTCGCTCAGCACCACCTCGTAGCCCGAACCCTGCGGCGTGACGGTGACGGGCAACTGCTCGAACCGGCCCTCGCCCAGCGCCGTGACGACCACGAACTCGGTGCCCACCTGGAACTCGTGCCCCGGCATCTGCCCGCTGATGCCGGTGGCGCGCTCCTGGTGCTTGCGGTTGGCCACGGCGGCGAGCGCACGCAGGAACTTCGGGTCGTCGTGCGGCACCTGTTCGGCCGAGAACCCCTTGCCGTAGTGCTCGGCGATGAAGCCGGTGTTGAAGTCGCCGGCCACGAACTTCGGGTGCGCGAGCAAAGCCGCCTGGAACGGGATGTTGGAGCTGATGCCGCGAATCGCGAACGCGTTGAGCGCCGCGCGCATCTTGGTGATGGCGTCCAGCCTGTCCTTGCCGTGCACGATGAGCTTGGCGATCATCGAGTCGTAGTACATCGGGATCTCGCCGCCCTCGTACACGCCGGTGTCCACCCGCACGCCGTCCACCTCGGGCGGCGGCGCGTACTTCACCAGCCGGCCTGTCGACGGCAGGAAGTTGCGGAACGGGTCTTCCGCATTGATGCGGCATTCCATCGCCCAGCCTTCGCGCTTGATCTCGTTCTGCGTGAACGGCAGTTTCTCGCCCGCGGCCACGCGGATCATCAACTCCACCAGATCGAGCCCGGTGATGCCTTCGGTCACCGGGTGCTCCACCTGCAGGCGCGTGTTCATCTCAAGGAAGTAGAAGCTCTTGTCCTTGCCGACGACGAACTCCACCGTGCCGGCCGACTGGTAGTTCACCGCCTTGGCGAGCGCCACCGCCTGCTCGCCCATCGCCTTGCGCGTCTTGTCGTCGAGGAAGGGGCTGGGCGCTTCTTCGATCACCTTCTGGTGGCGGCGCTGGATCGAGCACTCGCGCTCCCACAAATACACCGTGTTGCCGTGCGCATCGCCCAGCACCTGAATCTCGATGTGGCGTGGCTCTTCGACGAACTTCTCGATGAACACGCGGTCGTCACCGAAGCTGTTGCGCGCCTCGTTCTGGCAGGCAGTGAAGCCTTCGAAGGCTTCCTTGTCGTTGAAGGCCACGCGCAAGCCTTTGCCGCCGCCGCCCGCACTGGCCTTGATCATCACCGGGTAGCCCACGCCCTTGGCAATCTCGACGGCCTGCGCTGCCGTGCCGATGGCCGCGTTGTGCCCGGGAATCGTGCTCACCTTGGCCTCGGCTGCCAGCTTCTTCGACGCGATCTTGTCGCCCATCGCGGCGATGGACGCGTGCTTTGGCCCGATGAAGACGATGCCTTCTTCTTCGACGCGCCGCGCGAACTCTTCGTTCTCGCTCAGGAAGCCGTAGCCCGGGTGAACCGCTTGCGCACCCGTCTGCTTGCAGGCCGCGATGATCTTGTCCATCACGAGGTAGGACTCGCGCGATGGCGGTGCGCCGATGTGCACCGATTCGTCGGCCAGCTCCACATGACGCGCATCGCGGTCGGCGTCGGAGTAGACGGCGACGGTCTTGATGCCCATCTTCTTGGCCGTCTTGATGACGCGGCAGGCAATTTCGCCGCGGTTAGCGATCAGGATTTTGTCAAACATGGTGTTGCCGTCTTAGCGTGGGAATGGAGCACATGGTTGGTCGTTTCATCGCAAAGGCGCAAAGGCGCAAAGGCGCAAAGGTCGCCAAGAAATACAAGGAGCTTCTTTTCCTTTGCGCTCTTTGCGCCTTTGCGCCTTTGCGTTGAAAAACGTCGGCGCATCACCACTCCATCACAGCGGAATGTTCCCGTGCTTGCGCCACGGGTTTTCCACCTTTTTGTTGCGCAGCATCACCAGCGACCGGCAGATGCGCTTGCGCGTCTCGTGCGGCTGGATCACGTCGTCGACGAAACCGCGTGCGCTGGCCACGAAGGGGTTGGCGAACTTGGCTTTGTATTCGGCCTCGCGCGCAGCCAGCTTGGCCGGATCGCTCTTTTCCTCGCGGAAGATGATCTCCACCGCGCCCTTCGCACCCATCACCGCAATCTCGGCGTTGGGCCACGCAAAGTTGACGTCGCCGCGCAGGTGCTTGGAGCTCATCACGTCGTACGCGCCGCCGTAGGCTTTGCGCGTGATCACGGTGATCTTCGGCACGGTGCACTCGGCGTACGCGTACAGCAGCTTGGCGCCGTGCTTGATGATGCCGCCGTACTCTTGCGATGTGCCCGGCATGAAACCCGGCACGTCGACGTAGGTGACCACCGGAATGTTGAACGCATCGCAGAAGCGCACGAAGCGCGCCGCCTTGATGCTGCTCTTGATGTCCAGGCACCCTGCCAGCACCAGCGGCTGGTTGGCGACGATGCCGACCGTCTGCCCTTCCATGCGGCAGAAGCCGATCACGATGTTCTTCGCGTACTCGGGCTGCAGCTCGAAGAACTCGCCGTCGTCGGCGGTCTTCACGATCAGCTCCTTGATGTCGTAGGGCTTGTTCGGGTTGTCGGGCACCAGCGTGTCGAGCGACATGTCGATGCGGTCGGCCGGGTCGTTGCTCGGCCGCACCGGCGGCGTCTGTCGGTTGTTGAGCGGCAGGTAGTTGTAGAGGCGGCGCAGCATCAGCAGCGCCTCCACGTCGTTCTCGAACGCGAGGTCGGCCACGCCGCTCTTGGTGGTGTGCGCGCCGGCGCCGCCAAGCTCTTCGGCGGTCACCTCTTCGTGCGTCACCGTCTTCACCACCTCGGGGCCGGTGACGAACATGTAGCTGCTGTCCTTCACCATGAAGATGAAGTCGGTCATCGCCGGCGAGTAGACGGCGCCACCGGCGCTCGGGCCCATGATCATGCTGATCTGCGGCACCACACCCGAGGCCATCACGTTGCGCTGGAACACCTCTGCATAGCCGCCGAGCGAGGCCACACCTTCCTGGATGCGCGCACCGCCCGAATCGTTGAGGCCGATCACCGGCGCGCCGACCTTCATCGCCTGGTCCATCACCTTGCAGATCTTCTCGGCGTGCGCTTCGCTGAGCGCGCCACCGAAGACGGTGAAGTCCTGGCTGTAGACGAACACCAGGCGGCCATTGATCATGCCGTAGCCGGTGACGACGCCGTCGCCGGGGATCTTGTTGTCGTCCATGCCGAAGTCGTGGCAGCGGTGCTCGACGAACATGTCCCACTCTTCGAAGGTGCCTTCGTCGAGCAGCAGCTCCAGCCGCTCGCGCGCGGTGAGCTTGCCCTTGCCGTGCTGCGCGGCGATGCGTTTCTTGCCACCGCCGAGTCGCGCGAGCGCGCGCTTGGCTTCGAGTTGTTCGATGATGTCGTGCATAGGCTGGCTCGCAGTTGTCTTGGGGTCTATGACCGGGTGAAGAGTTTGAGCAGCGTACGCGCTGCCGATGAAGGTGCGGTGCGCGCGTCGTTGACGCTGCGCACGATGTCGGGCAGCGCTTCTCGCACCGCCGCGTGGCGACGAAAGTCCGTCTGCAAGGTCGATTGAATGATGTCCCACATCCATGCCATGCCTTGCTGCTGGCGGCGCGTGTCGAACTCGCCACTCGCGCGGCGCAGCTGAACGAAGCGCTCGACGTTCTGCCAGAACACGTCGATACCCTGGGCCTTCAAGGCGCTGAGCTGGAGCACGCGCGCGCTCCAGCGGTCGTCGGACGGGTGCTCACCGAGCAGCCGCAACGCACCGGTGATCTGCGCTTCGGCCCGCGTGGCGGCGCTCGGGTCGAGGTCGGCCTTGTTGATCAGCACCAGGTCGGCCAGCTCCATCACGCCGCGCTTGATCGCCTGCAGATCGTCGCCCGCGTTGGGCAGCTGCATCAGCACGAACATGTCGGTCATGCTCGCCACCGCGATCTCGCTCTGGCCGACGCCGACGGTTTCGACGATCACCACGCCGTAGCCGGCCGCCTCGAATACCAGCATGGCCTCGCGCGTTCTCTCGGCCACGCCCCCGAGCGTGCCGGACGACGGGCTGGGGCGGATGTAGGCGGCCTCGTGCGTGGACAGCTTCTCCATGCGCGTCTTGTCACCGAGGATGGAGCCGCCGGAGACGCTGGATGAGGGGTCGATGGTGAGGACGGCGACGCGGTGGCCCTTGTCGATCAGCATCAGGCCGAGGGCTTCGATGAAGGTGGATTTGCCGACGCCGGGGACGCCCGAAATACCGAGGCGCAGGGCCTTGCCGGCGTGGGGCAGCAGGGTGTCGAGCAAGGCATCGGCGCGCACGCGGTGGTCGGTGCGTGTGGATTCGATCAGGGTGATGGCTTTGGCGATGGCACGTCGGTCTGCGCGGCGTACGCCTTGTTCGAGTGCTTGATTGGCATCGGTGCTGGGGGGCCCTTCGACAGGCTCAGGGTGAACGGGTTCCGGCACTCGTTCGGGGTGAACGGACCCCACTGCCCGTTCGGGCTGAGCAGGCCCCACCGTCCGTTCGAGGTGAGCGGGCCCCACCGTCCGTTCGGGCCGAGCTTGTCGAAGCCTTGTGCCATTTGGTGCTTGCCCTTCGACAGGCTCAGGGCGAACGGAGGTGGGGGTACGGGTGGAGGTGGAGGTGGAGGTGGAGGTGGAGGTGGGAGTGGGAGTGGGAGTGGGAGTGGGAGTGGGAGTGGGAGTGGAGACAGGTTCGGGCAAAAAACTCCGTTCGGGCTGAGCCTGTCGAAGCCCTGTCGGCGCACTGCTGCGGTTCTGAGCAAGCTCCTGAACCCTTTCCCAATCCCCCGCAATCAACGCCTCCTTCTTCGCCCGCGACCAGCCCTTCACCTTCAGTTCGAACGCCAAGGCTTCCGCCCGGGATTCGAACTCGCCCTGCCACACCAAAGTGAATGGCTTGCGCGTCACCGTGTAGCCGATATCCGCTTCCTCATGCTGCCGCATCCGAACAGACATGTCATCCGTATGCCCGCAGCAATACGAGCCATCGGCACACCGCAACAGGTAGGTATGAAAAGCCACGGACGATCAAGCCTTGGCCAGGTTTGCCTTGATCTGCTCGAGCACGTCCTTCGCACTCGCCGGGATCGGCGTGCCGGGTCCGTAGATGCCCTTCACGCCGGCTTCGTACAGGAAGTCGTAGTCCTGCCGCGGGATCACGCCGCCGACGAAGACGATGATGTCGTCGGCGCCCTGTGCCTTGAGCGCCTGCACGATGGCCGGCACCAGCGTCTTGTGACCGGCCGCGAGCGTGCTCACGCCCACGGCGTGCACGTCGTTCTCGATGGCCTGGCGCGCGCACTCTTCGGCGGTCTGGAACAGCGGGCCCATGTCGACGTCGAAGCCGAGGTCGGCGAAGGCGCTGGCGACAACCTTGGCACCGCGGTCGTGGCCGTCTTGGCCGAGCTTGGCGATCATCACGCGGGGTCGGCGGCCCTGCTCGTCGGCGAAGGCGGCGATCTCGTGCTGGAGCTTTTCCCACCCCTCGGCACTGTCGTAGGCAGCTGCGTACACACCGGTCACCTTTTGCGTATCGGCGCGGTGGCGCCCCCAGACTTTTTCGAGTGCATCAGAAACCTCACCCACCGTGGCGCGCACGCGCATGGCTTGGATGGACAGGTCGAGCAAATTGCCTTCGCGACTCTCGGCACATTGCGTCAGCGCGTCAAGCGCGGCTTGCACGGCCTTCGCGTCACGCGTGGCGCGAACGGACTGAAGCCGCCTCACCTGGTTGTCGCGCACCGCATGGTTGTCGATGTCGCGGCTCTCGATCGCGTCTTCCTTGGCCAACCTGTACTTGTTGACGCCGACGATCACGTCCTTGCCCGAGTCGATGCGCGCCTGCTTCTCTGCCGCGCTGGCTTCGATCTTGAGCTTGGCCCAGCCGCTTTGCACCGCCTGCGTCATGCCGCCCATCGTGTCGACTTCTTCGATGATCTTCCAGGCCGCATCCGCCATGTCCTGCGTGAGCTTCTCCATCATGTAGCTGCCGGCCCAGGGGTCGACCACGTTGGTGATGTGCGTCTCTTCCTGGATGATGAGCTGCGTGTTGCGCGCGATGCGCGAGCTGAACTCGGTAGGCAGCGCGATGGCTTCGTCGAGCGCGTTGGTGTGCAGGCTCTGCGTGCCGCCGAACACCGCGGCCATCGCCTCGATGGTGGTGCGCACCACGTTGTTGTACGGGTCTTGCTCGGTGAGGCTCCAGCCCGAGGTCTGGCAGTGGGTGCGCAGCATCAGGCTCTTCGGGTTCTTCGGCCTGAACTCGTTCATGATCTTCCACCACAGCAGCCGCGCCGCGCGCATCTTGGCCACCTCGAGGTAGAAGTTCATGCCGATGGCCCAGAAGAACGAAAGGCGCCCGGCGAACTCGTCGACGTCGAGCCCCTTGGCCAGCGCCGTCTTCACGTACTCCTTGCCGTCGGCCAGCGTGAAAGCCAGCTCCAGCGCCTGGTTGGCGCCGGCCTCCTGCATGTGATACCCCGAGATCGAGATCGAGTTGAACTTCGGCATCTTCTTCGCCGTGTACTCGATGATGTCGCCGACGGCGCGCATGCTCGGCTCGGGCGGGAAGATGTACGTGTTGCGGACCATGAACTCCTTGAGGATGTCGTTCTGGATGGTCCCGCTCAGCTGGTCTTGCGCCACGCCCTGCTCTTCGGCGGCGACCACGTAGCCGGCGAGCACGGGGAGCACCGCCCCGTTCATCGTCATCGACACCGACACCTTGTCGAGCGGGATGCCGTTGAACAGGATCTTCATGTCTTCGACGCTGTCGATCGCCACGCCGGCCTTGCCCACGTCGCCGGTCACGCGCGGGTGGTCGCTGTCGTAGCCGCGGTGCGTGGCCAGGTCGAAAGCCACGCTCACGCCCTGCCCGCCGGCCGCCAAGGCGTTGCGATAGAACTCGTTCGATGCTTCGGCGGTGGAGAAGCCGGCGTACTGGCGGATCGTCCACGGCCGCACTGCGTACATCGTGGCCTGCGGGCCGCGCACGAAAGGCGCGAAACCGGGCAACGTGTCGGCGTGCGGCAGGTCTTGCACGTCGGCCGCGGTGTAGAGCGGCTTGACGACGATGCCTTCCGGCGTCACCCAGTTGAGCGCATCCACCTGCCCGCCGGGCGCGGACTTGGCAGCCGCCTTCTGCCAGGCAGCAAGGGCTTCGGGTGTGAGCTTGGCGTCGTTGGACATGGTGTCTTCTTTGAGATCAGGGTGCACGCTCGGAGTTGCAGGTGTCAATGGCATGGGCAAGCAAGGGCGGCACACACCCATCGCCCTGCCACGGCCCATCGAGCCCACCCGCCTACCGACCTTGCACCCCGAGAGAATGCGCTGGAATTCCACTGGACGCCGACCCCGGCCTTCGCCCATAATTCAAAATTGAATTATCTACAACAGCCGCCATTTCAGCAAGCCCATCGCCCATGACCCGCCCTTCCCTCGGTTCGCCGGTGCCCGCCAACGCCTCGCCGCGCCTGCGCGAGAGCGCGCTGTACGAGCAGGTGGCCGAGCGCCTGCGCGGGCGCATCCTCGCGCACACCTTGCCGCCGGGCAGCTGGATCGACGAGCAGGCGCTGGCCGCCGAATACGGCATCAGCCGCACGCCCCTGCGCGAGGCGCTCAAGGTGCTCGCCGCCGAAGGCCTGGTCACGATGAAGCTGCGCCGCGGCGCTTACGTCACCGAGGTGTCGGAGCGCGACCTGTCCGAGGTGTTCCACCTGCTCGCCCTGCTCGAAAGCGATGCCGCGGCCTCGGTCGCCACCAGCGCAACCGTGGCCGAGCTCGCCGAGCTGCAGGCGCTGCACGAGCACCTGGAAAGCACCATCGACGACCGCGATGCCTTCTTCCGCGCCAACGAGCAGTTCCACATCCGCCTGCTGCAGATCGCCGACAACCGCTGGCGCCTGCAGCTGGTGAACGACTTGCGCAAGGTGATGAAGCTCAACCGCCACCACTCGCTGTTCAAGCAGGGCCGGCTCGAAGCCTCGCTCGCCGAGCACCGGCAGATCATGGCGGCCTTGAAGGCGCGCAATGCGGCCAAGGTGCAAAAGCTGATGCAGCAGCACATCGACCATGGCCGAGAGGCCGCCACGCTGTCGTGACACAGGCGCGCCCCGCGCGTCACACAGCACTGCCACAATCCCGCCGATGAACCGCCCCACGCTCGGCCTGGTCGCCGCCGTCGCACGCAACGGCGTGATCGGCCACGACAACAAACTGCTCTGGCACCTGCCGGAAGACCTGCGGCACTTCAGGCGCGTGACGCTGGGCTGCCCGGTGATCATGGGCCGCAAGACCTGGGACTCGTTGCCCGAGCGCTTTCGCCCGCTGCCCGGGCGCACCAACATCGTCGTGACGCGCAACGCGCAATGGGCGGCCACCGGCGCAAAGGTCGCCCACTCGGTCGAGCAAGCGCTTGTGCTGGCCGGCGATGCACCCAAGGTCTTCGTGATCGGCGGGGCCGGCCTGTACACCACCGCGCTGCCGCTGGCCGATGAACTCGTGCTCACCGAAATCGACCGCGACTTCACCGGCGACGTGAGCTTTCCCCCATGGAAGCGCGAGCAGTTCCGCGAAGTTCAAAGAGAGTCCCACCACGCAGGCGAGCCGAACGACTTCGACTACGCCTTCGTCACTTACCAACGACAAGACTGAGGAGCATCACCATGTCAGGAGCAGGTTTTCACGTTCACGGCCCACACGATCACGCGATGGAGCACGCGGCTCAGCACGAGCCCTCCGGCATGGCCGGCCAACTGGCGGTGATCACCGCCATCCTCGCCACGGTGGGCGCCATGTTCGCCTACATGGGCGGCGCCACGCAGGCCAATGCCGGCCTGTACAAGAACACCGCGGCCATCAAGAAGACCGAGGCCTCGAACCAGTGGAACTACTACCAGGCCAAGAGCGGCAAGCAGAACCTGAGTGAGCTGGCCATCGAGCTCGCGCCGGAATCGCGCAAGTCGTTCTATCAAGACGAGGTCAAGCGCTACAAGATCGAGAAGGCCACGGTGATGGCCGAAGCGCAGAAGCTCGACGCCGAATCCACCGAGTGGGACAAGAAGAGCGACGAGCAGATGCATCAGCATCACCGCTGGGCGCAAGCCACCACCGCCCTGCAGATCGCCATCGCCATGGCGGCCATCGCCTTGCTCACCAAGAAGCGCTGGCTCGAGTACGCGGTGTTCGGCGTCAGCGCCATCGGCGTGGTGCTTGGCGTGGCCGCCTGGTTCCACTACTGAGCGACTGAACTCGTCAGGCCGTCTCCAGCGGCGCCACTGCCGCCGCCTGGCCGTTCTTGATGGACCCATCGGGCCGCTGATAGGCGCCGACGAGGTAGCCGCTGGCGAGCGTGCGTTCACGCAGCGCATCCACCACTGCCGAGCGGCCCGGCGCGTCGGCGTCTTCCACGACCAGCACCACCGAGACCGTGCCCGACGGCACACCGCTCCATTGCAGCGGCGGCGACACGCCGGCACCATCGGCGGTGTACTCCGCAGGGATCGGTGCGTGGTCGGCGAAGGCCAGGCTCGTCACCTTCAGCGAGCCGGTGCCGGCGCCCGGCTCGATCTGGTTGAACACGATCTTCTCCAGCCCGGCACGCTGATCCCGCAAGGCGTGGCCGAGGGCATCGGGCAATTTCTCAAGCATGGCGTCATCTCGATGAAGTTCAACCAGAATCGCTGGCGGTTGGGGTTCGGTGATTCCCAAGATAGCGAGCACCTGGTGGCGAAAGAAGAAGCCGGGGGCGCGAGCCAAAGTCGGCGCAAACCTACACGTTCGGCAACACATACGAGCCCGCATGGAAACAGCGCGCCGCCTACTGCGCCATGGCTTCAACTCCTACACACAAGGTCTTCGGGTTTCGCAACCATCGAGGCCTTGAATATTCGTCACTGGAGAACCCATGCAACATCTCTCGTCCGCCAGCCATTCCACCCGTGAACACAGCGCCCGCCGCGCCATGCGAAGCGGCAGCCGCCACGAAGTGCTGCGCAGCGCCTTGCTGTCGACCGTCGACCTGCTGAACCAGCGCCGCGCACACCAGATCGACGAAAGCTACATCGACAACTATGTGGCGCTGGGCTGGCTCGAATGGCACGGCGGCACGCTGCGCCTCACCACCATCGGCAGCAACGTCTGCGCGCAGATGAGCGACCGCCTGGCGCCGATGGAAACGGCGAACTGATCCCTTCGCCCGCAAGACCCTCTCCCCTAAGAAAAACGGCCTGCTTTCGCAGGCCGTTTTCATGTCAGGCGCCGAGCGCTTGCGATCAGGACTTGCCGTTGGCGTCGGCCAGGGCCCTCTCCTTGGCGGCCTTGGCTTCCTTCACGCAGGCGTCCTTGTTGTTGCCGGCCTGGTCGTCGCATTTTTCCTTGGCAACGTCGTAGGTGGATTCGGCCTTGGCCTTCTCCACCTTGGCCTGGTCTTTCGCCTTGCCGGTGTAGCTGTATTCCAGCTCGGCCTTGGCAACCTTTTCCTTGCCCTTGGCTTCTTGCACGCAGATGTCCTTGGCATTGCCGGACAGCGCGTCGCAGGCGGCCTTGTCGGTCTTGTACTCGGCGCTGATGCGCTCCTTGCCGGCCTTGTAGTCGGCCTTGGCCATGGTGGCAGCCTGAGCCAGCGGAAGGGCCAGCATCGCGGCGACGAAGAGCGAAGTCTTGAGATGGATGATCTTGGTCATGAGGGCTCCTTTGAGTCGTTGAAGACGAGTTGAAAATTCTCCGCATCGCAAGGAGTCGCGCCCAGCAGACGGCACCGCCACTGGCTGTAGTGCACCTCCTACGCGCTTGGTGCCTTGCAGCAAGGCAAAGTGGAAGCCTGCTTGTAGGCGTCTTCTGACAACGCTTCGGGCTTCCCGCAGATGGCGACGCAGTCGATTTGCAGCGAAACTCAGCGCAACTTCCAGTGCCTATCCACAGTCGATCATCAGCAGCAATGGCCTCGATCAAGAGGCATCCGGGCGACGCCGAAACTTCGGGCTCGTGACCCCAACGAAGGAACGTTGTTCATGCAGTCGCTCAGGACCTACATCGTCGAAGACAGTCAGGTCATCCGTGAGAACCTCATCGCCACGCTCGAAGAGCTGGTGCCGATCGAGGTGGTGGGCACCGCCGAAGACGAAAGCAGCGCCGTGCTGTGGCTCTCGCGGCCCGGCATCCACGTCGACCTCGTGATCGTCGACATCTTCCTCAAGGGTGGCTCGGGCCTGGGGGTGTTGAAGGTGGCGAGCAAGCTCCCGCAAAAGCACAACCTGGTCGTGCTGAGCAACTACGCCACGCCCGACATCCGCACCAAGTGCATGGAGCTGGGCGCCGACAAGGTGTTCGACAAATCCAACGAGATCGACGCGCTGATCCAGTACTGCGGTCGCCTCGCAACCGGTGAAACCGGCCACGGTGTGCTCAGCTGAGCCCGGCCATGGCGTCGGCAGCCTTTACTGGATCAGGCCATTCTTCAGCGCATAGTAGGTGAGGTCGCTGTTGGATTCGAGCTTCATCTTTTCCATCACCCGCGTCCGGTACGTACTGACCGTCTTCACGCTGAGCGACATGCTGTCGGCCATGTGGCTGATGGTTTCGCCCTTGGCCAGGCGCAGGAAGACCTGGAGTTCGCGCTCGGAGAGCTGCTCGTGAAGCGGCTTGTCGCCGCCGCCGCCCAGGCCGTCGGCGAGCCGCTCGGCCACACCGGCGGTGATGTACTTGCGCCCGCGCGCCACGGTGCGGATCGCCTTGACGATCTCTTCGGGGTCGCAGTCTTTGTTGAGGTAGCCGCTGGCGCCCTGGCGCAGCAGCGTCGTGGCGTAGTGCTCCTCGGGGAAGCCGCTCAGGATGAGCACCGGCAGGTCGGGCGCGCGCGCCTTGATGCCGGCCAGCGCGTCGACGCCGCTCTGGTCGGGCATGGAGATGTCGAGCACGATGACGTCGACCTCTCCGCCACGCACGATGTCGAGGGCGTCGCGCCCGTTGGAGGCCTCGGCCACCACCGTGAGATCGGGCTGGTCGGCAAAGAATTGCCGCAATCCAGCGCGGATCATGGCGTGGTCGTCAACGATGGCAATTCGAATCATGGTGTGCCTCAACAATGCAATTCATCGCATGATCACATGTTATCGGACCGATCCGGCGCATGAGCATTTTCAATCTGATCAAACGCAACCCGATTGTCTTCCCGCTTGCCTGCGCCGCGGTGGCGGCCATCGTGGTCATCAGCGAAGCAACCTACTGGCGCTCGGTCGCCACCCTTGCCGAACTGGGCAAGATCAGCTCGGCCCGTTCGAGTATCCAGATTCTGGCCCAAAGCGTGGTCGATGCAGAGACCGGGCAGCGCGGCTACCTGCTCACCAACCGCCGCGAATACCTGCAGCCCTACGACAAGGCCTTGCAGCGGATCACCGAGTCCTTCACCTTTCTCGACCAGTACTACGGCACGGACCCTCATTCCGCAGAGGTGCTGGGCAAGCTGCATGCCTTGATCGACGCCAAGCTGTCCGAGCTGTCGGAGACGATGCGCCTGCACGACGAAGGCAAGGACGACGCCGGCACCCAGCTGATGCTGAGCGACATCGGCAAAGAGAAGATGGAAGCCGTGCGGCAGCTCACCGCCGAACTGGTGGCACAGGAAACCGCGAACGTCTCGGTGAGCCGCGACGACCTGAACCACACGCTGCAACTGAGCCGCGTGGGCGTGATCCTGCTGAGCCTGCTGGGCTTGTTCGCGCTGTTCCTTTACTTGCGGCAGACCTCCGCGCTGGAGCGCCAACGCGAAGAACAGCAGCACCTGGTGCAGGCCGAACGCGACCGGCTTGAGCTTGAGGTCAGCCAGCGCACCACCCAGCTCACCGAGCTGACCGACCACCTGCAGACCGCGCGCGAAGACGAGCGCCACCGCCTCGCCCGCAACCTGCACGACGAACTGGGCGCGCTGCTCACCTCCGCCAAGCTCGACGCGGCGCGCATCCGCTCGCGGCTGGTCGGCACCTCACCCGAGGCGCTGGAGCGGCTCACCCACCTGGTGAGCACGCTCAACAGCAGCATCGCCCTCGGGCGCCGCATCATCGAGGATCTGCGCCCCTCCACGCTGAGCAACCTGGGCCTGGTGGCCACGCTCGAGATCCTGGCACGCGAGTATTCGGCCACCTCGGGCGTCACGGTGCATTGCGCGCTCGAGCCGGTCAAGCTCGAAGCCAACGCCGAGCTGGTGATCTACCGGCTGGTACAGGAGGCCATCACCAACATCACCAAGTACGCCGGCGCCAAGCAGGTGTGGATCGGGCTCAAGCCGAGCGACGGCCATGTGGAGATCTCGGTGCGCGACGACGGCATCGGCTTCGACGCGAGCCTGAAGCCGCGCTCGGCCTACGGCCTGGTCGGCATGCGCTACCGCGTCGAGGCCGAGGGCGGCACGATGCAGCTGCAGTCCAAGCCGGGCGAGGGCACGCTGATCCAGGTGACCCTGCCTCAGTCGACGCCCGAGGCGATGGAGACGAGTTCCGGCAAATAGCGCGCCCGCTGTCGGCGCCGTCCTACGCGCATCCGCTCGCTCCCCCGACAGGGCCGTGGCGGTGTGACCTATCGCCACCCCCAGGGTGCACGCCCACACTCCATTCATCGCAGCAGACAGTCTGCGAGCCCCTGACAACCGAAACTCACCAAGGAGCCAGACATGCTGCACTACGCCGTTGTCTTCTTCATCATCGCCCTGATCGCCGCGCTGTTCGGCTTCGGCGGCATCGCTGCCGGCGCCGTCGGCATCGCGAAGATTCTCTTCATCGTGTTTGCCGTCCTGGCCATCGCGAGCTTCTTGTTCGGCCTCATTCGAAGAGGCTGACACCCATCCGAGCCGCGCGCGGCTCGGCGCATCCTCACCCTATCCGGAGACCCACCATGCTGACCAACAAGCCCGTCGAACACAACGCATTGGCCGACCAAGCCGCGCTGAAGGCCGACCAAGCCATCCGCGCCACGCAGCGCGTCGCCAATGAAACCCTGGACGGCCTGTCCGATTCGCTGGTGGACGCCCATCAGCGCGTCGCCCCGGTGTTGAACCGCGCCACCGAGACCGCCTCTGCCATCGCGCAGCGTGGCATGGAGGCCGTGCGCGAAACCTCCAAGCAGATCCGCAGCAAGGCGGTTCAGGCCTCTGACGTGAGCGCGACCTACATCAGGAACGACCCAATCAAGGCCGTGCTGATTGCAGCCGCTGCCGGTGCCGCGCTGATGGGCCTGTATGCGCTGATCAGCAGCCGCTCGCGCGACGGCGGCTGAAAGCCGCTGCCATGGTCCACCCGCTGCTGCACCTGATCGCGACCCAGCCGCAACTGATCGCCGACCACGCCGAGGCCTACGCCGACCTGCTCGGCGAAGAACTCGGCACGGCCTCGGCGGTGTGGAAGCGGCGCGTCGCCCTCAACGCGCTGGCCTTGTGCAGCGTCGGCGTGGCCGCCGTACTGGCCGGCGTGGCGCTGATGCTGTGGGCGGTGATTCCGCCGTCGGACATCCACGCGCCCTGGGCGCTGGTCGTGGCGCCCTTGGTGCCGCTGCTCGCGGCCATCGCCTGCGTGATGGCAGCGCGGGCCGAAGTCAGAACAGGCACCTTCGACACCGTGCGCATGCAAGTCAAGGCCGACGTGGCCATGCTGCGTGAAGTGAGCGCATCGTGAGCGCCGACGGCCCGCTGCCCTCGGCAGTGGAGCGCCTGGCCATGTCGCGCGAGCGCATGCGCGATGCGATGCGAGAACGCTCGCCTTCGGGCGGCGGCGCTTCCGGCAAACGCGGCCCCGGCGAAATGCCGGACTGGCTCGAACGCGTGGCCTCTGCCGTGCCCGGCGCCGGCGTGGTGATCGAAGCCGTCCAGGCCTGGTGGAACCAGCACCCGATGCGCGTGGCCGCCATGGTGGCGCTCGACGCCTCCAAGACGCTGCTTCGCCCCATGATTCAGCGCAATCCGGTCGGCCTGGTCCTCGGCGCCGTGGTGGTCGGCGGCCTGATCGCGTGGGCCAAGCCATGGCGCGGTTTTCTCAAACCTGCGCTGTTTGCCGGCCTGCTGCCGCAACTCATTTCCAAGGCCGTCGCGAATGTGCCGACCGAGTCGTGGATGGCGGTGCTGACCGCACTGGCGCAGCAGCCTGAACGCCCGCCCGCGTCCGCGTCCGAAAAGGCTGCAGCCGAGCACGGCGCTGCGCCGCAAGAACCCATCCCGCCCACGTCGAGCTCGGTTCACTGAGCCTGGCGTTCGCGCTCGGCCCTGGCTTCACAGCCAGTATTCCCACACACCGGACAACACTTCCCTCAGCCGCAAGCCCAAGCCGCGGCGCTTCCACTGCTCCAGTGTGATCGGGTCCGATTCGGCCAGATCCTTCTCGAACATGGCCTGCACCTGCTTGCCGAACTCGGCCCCCAACACGACGGCGTTCAGTTCGTCGTTGTGCAGGAAGCTGCGCCAGTCGAGGTTGGTGGAGCCCACTGTCACCCACACGCCATCGATCAGCGCCGTCTTGGAATGCAGGATGGCACTGCGTCGTTCGTAGATCTTCACGCCCGCTTTCAGCAGCCGCTCGTAGTTGCGCCGCCCGGCGTGAAAGACCACCCACGAGTCGGTCTGGCTCGGCAGGATCAGCTTCACGTCGACACCGCGCGCCGCGGCCGCCTCGAGGGCGGCGAGCAGCTGAGGGTCCGGGGCGAAATAAGCGTTCGTCAGGTGCACCGTGGTCTCGGCACTGCCGATGGCCGAGAGCAGCGTGGCGTAGATCAGGCTGTAAGGCTCATCGGGCGTGCTGCCGATGGCACGCACCACCTGCTTGCCCACGCGCTCGGGTGGCGGAAAGTAGTTCTTCGCGGCGAGCGGCGGCCCTTTCTGCTTCTCCCAGGTGGAGATGAAGAGCTTCTGGAACTCGGCGACCACCGGTCCGCGCAGCTGCAGATCGGTGTCGCGCCATTCCACACCGCCGTCTTCGCGCTCGCGCGAGCCATGGCTGAGCGAGCCGCTGGAGTACACGCTGCTGATGTTGATGCCGCCGAGGAAGGCGACGCGCCCGTCCACCACCAGCAGCTTGCGGTGGTCGCGCTGGTTGAGTTCCCAGCCCTTCTTGGCATGGACAGGGTTGACCGGGTTGAACTCGACGATGCGGATGCCCGCATCGCTGAGCCGCTTGAAGAAGGCCGACGGCGTGCGCAGCGTGCCGACGCTGTCGCGTATCAGGTTCACCTGCACGCCCTTGGCCTGCTTGTCGATCAGGATCTGCGCAAAGCGCTGGCCCACATCGTCGTCATCGAGGATGTAGGTCTCCATGTTGATGTGGTCTCGCGCCGCTTCGATTGCCGCGTACATAGCACGGTAGGTGGCGGGGCCGTCCTGGAGCAAAACGACCTCGTTGCCGGCGGTCAAGGGGCTGCCGACGATGGCCTCTTCGAGGGCCATGTGGCGGTCGAAGATACCGGTGTCCTGCTTGCTGCTCTTCAGCCGCTCCAGGATGGCCTTGCTCTGGTCGGCAGAGAGCGGCCCGCGAGACCCCGAGACCTGGATCGGCCCACCCCTGGCCGGCGCCAAGTCGGGCTGGATGACGGGCAGGCTGCTACAGCCGGCCATCGCGGCAATGAGCAAAGCCGAAGCAAGACTGACGGCGGAACGCGAGCTGGGCCGCGGCATGTCAGGGCTGCGCGCTGACGCGCCAGACCACATTGCCAACGTCGTCGGCCACCAGCAAGGCGCCTTGCTTGTCGAGCGTCACACCCACGGGCCGGCCGCGGGCCTTGCCGTCGTCGGTGAGGAAGCCCGTCAACACGTCCACCGGCGCACCGGCGGGCTTGCCGTTGTCGAAGGGCACATAGATCACCTTGTAGCCGCTGTGCGGCTTGCGGTTCCACGAGCCATGCTGACCGACGAACATGCCATGCGTGAACGACGCAGGCAGGCTGGTGCCGGCCGAAGCCGTGAGGCCGAGCGACGCCGTGTGCGGCCCCAACGCGTAATCAGGCGCGATGGCCTTTGCCACCAGTTCGGGGTTCTGCGGCTGCACGCGCTCGTCGACGTGCTGGCCGTAGTAGCTGTAGGGCCAACCGTAGAAGGCACCGTCTTTCACCGAGGTCAGGTAGTCGGGCACGAGGTCGCTGCCGATCTCGTCGCGCTCGTTCACCACCGTCCACAGCGCGCCGGTGACGGGTTCCCACGCCATGCCGTTCGGGTTGCGCAGGCCCGAGGCGAAGATGCGGTGTGCGCCGGTCTGCGTGTCCACTTCCCAGATCGCAGCCCGCCCCTCTTCGGCCGGCATGCCGCGTTCGGCCACGTTGCTGTTGGAACCGACGGTCACGTAGAGCTTGCTGCCATCGGTGTTGGCAATGAGGTTCTTGGTCCAGTGGTGGTTGATCGGCCCACCGGGCAGCTCGAGCAGGATCGAGCCAGCCGTGGCGATGCGCGTTTCGCCAACGCTGAAGGGGAATTTCATCACCGCATCGGTATCGGCCACGTAGAGCGTGTTGCCCACGAGCGCCATGCCGAACGGCGAGTTGAGCCCGGCCAACAGCACGCTGCGCACGTCGGCCACGCCGTCACCATCGGTGTCGCGCAGCAGCGTGATGCGGTTGGCCGTCGGCGCGCCGGCACCGGCGCGCTTCATCACCTTGCCCATCACCCAACCCTTGAAGCCCTTGCCGTCTTCGGGCTTGGGCGGTGAGTTGGTCTCGGCCACCAGCACGTCGCCGTTGGGCAGGGTGTAGAGCCAGCGCGGGTGATCGAGGTCGCGTGCGAACGCCGCCACGCGCGTGCCGGGCGCAGCCTGCGGAGAGGTGCCGGCCGGCCAGGCGTCGGCCGGCGCGATGTTCAAGGTCGGGATGAGCGATTTGTGAGGCTCCGGCAAGGTGGGTCGCGGCCCGGTGCCGGCCGCGACCGGCAAGGTGGCCACGTCACCGCAGCCACCGAGTGCCAACGCTGCCGTGCTCAACAGCACGGCCCATGCTGCGGCACGCACCGTCAGATCCGTCCCATCAACACGAGGATTAGCACGATCACGACCACGAGGCCGAGGCCGCCGCTCGGCCCATAGCCCCAGCTGCGGCTGTGCGGCCAACTCGGTATGGCACCGATTAGCAGAAGGATCAGAACGATCAACAGAATGGTTCCAAGGCCCATGGTGGTCTCCTAGATGGTTATTGATTGAAGAGGACTCAGCTAAATCCACATTCGCATGGTCCGCGTGGCGACGCGAACCCGCCATCAGTGCGAAGCGGTTTGCGCTGTGAGCCGGCGCCTACACGAACTCGATGCCTCGTGCGGGCGAGCGGTATGTCTTTTGCTGTAGGGCATGTCCCACAGTGAATGCAGCGCCTGTCCGATGGACTGCGGCACACCAAACCGCGAACATCGGGTTCATCCCTACAGCGCGGCACAGACATCGAGCTCTCCACCGCAGACCACGGCCTCACCGGTGAGCGCGCGCGGCGCTGCAGGCAATCGTCAATCGCCTTCAGCCGGAGCTCACCATGAATCGAAAAACCGCCGCGAACCCGTTCTGGAGCACCGCATCGTTTGGCGAGACCGCTGACACCTCACCGATGGAGTTGTCGGCTCTCGGCGAACACCTCGATCTGTGCAAGGAATCTCATGGCCGCTGGTTCGCACTGCAATGCGCAGCAGAAAGCGTCAACGGCTTTCTTGCAGCGCGCGTGGTGACGACCCTGGTGGTGGCAGCCTTCCTGATCGGTGTGACCTCCATGGTGTTGTAAGCGATGGCACAAGCCGCGCTGGCACGCCTGGTGCCCGAGGCAAGTGGTGCATTGCTGCGAATACTCGACGGCGCGCGCGGCCCCGCGCAAGCGCCGGTTCGCTCCGAAATCTTCGGCCCGGAACGGTTTGCGCAGCACGGCCGCAGCCTGGGTGAAACACACCGCGCTGAACGCGGCGGGTGGCGCTCGGCCACCTTCTTCCCCCGCCTGAGAAACAACATCCGCACGCTGCGCGAGGCGCACCAGTACATCGGCCAGCAAGCCAGCAGTGGTTATGACATCAGCCCGGCCGGCGAATGGCTGCTCGACAACTTCCACCTGATCGAAGCGCAGCTCAAGGAGATCCACGAAGGCCTGCCGCGCAGCTACTTCCGCACGCTGCCGCTGCTGCAGGACGAACCGCTCGCCGGCCTGCCGCGTGTCTACGGCGTGGCCTGGGCGTTCGTGGCCCACACCGATGGCGCGTTCGACGAAGAACTGGCCCTGCGTTTCCTGAGTGCCTACCAGGAGACACGCGAACTCAACCTCGCCGAGATGTGGGCGCTGCCCACCACCTTGCGCGTGGTGCTCATCGAGAGCCTGCGCCGCCTCGCCGAACGCGTGGCCACCAACAAGGCCGCACGCGAAGTGGCCAACCTGTGCTGCGATCGCATCGAGAGCTTCAGCGTCGAGTCGCTCGACGAACTGCTGGCCTTGCTCGAACAGCGGGGCGTCGGCCCCTCCTTCCTCGGCCAAGTGGCGCTGCGGCTGCAAGACACCCGCCCGACAACCGAGTCGGACGACAAGGCCCGCTACCTCGCCTGGCTGCAAGACAAGCTGCCCGACGTGGCGACGCTGCGCGCCCAACAGGCCGCCGACCAGGCCGCCGACAACCTGAGCGTCAGCAATGCCGTCACTTCATTGCGCACCATCGGCGATGCCGACTGGCCCGACATCGTGGCCCGCACCAGCACGCTGATGCAACTGATGCTGACCTCGGCGGTGTTCGCGTCGGAGCATTCGTCCACGCGCGACCAGACGCTGCACGGCATCGAGCTGCTGGCGCGCCGCTGCGGCCGCAGCGAGGTGGCCGTCGCGCAGTCGCTGCTCGACCTGATGCATGCCGCCGAAGCCGACGAGCCGGCCGCTGCCGTCGCCAGCCATTGGCTGCAAGGCCCGGGCCGCCCAACCTTGCTGAACGCGCTGGGTCTTCACGAGGCGGCCACATCGGCTTGCCTTGGCGTAGCACGCCGCTGGGCATTGCCGCTCTACCTCGGTTCGCTGCTGATCGCACTCGGCGCGGTGGCGTGGCTGATGTTGCGCCACACGCCGTTTTCGGTCGGCCCCGCGGTGCCTCTCTGGCTGAGCCTGCTGGGCGCTGCCTTGATGATGTTCCCGGCCTCCGAAGCGGTGGTCGCGGTGATCAACCGGTTGATCAGCGAGTCGGTGCGACCCGGGCACTTGCCGCGCCTGGCGCTGGGCGAAGGCATTCCGCCCGAGCACCGCGTGATGGTCGTGATTCCGACCATGCTGACCAGCGACGTGGCCATCCGCGAGATGTCGCACCGCCTGTTGCTGCACCACCTTGCGAACCCCGAGCGGCATGCGCAGTTCGCCTTGCTGAGCGATTGGCCCGATGCCGACACGCCGCGCGTCGCGCTCGACGATGCCTTGCTGGCGACCGCTGTCGAGCAGATCCGCGAACTCAACACACGCTACCCGACCGACCCGGGCGAAGCGCCTCGCTTCATCGTGCTGCACCGCGAGCGCCGCTTCAGCACCACCGAGCAACGCTGGATCGGGTGGGAACGCAAGCGCGGCAAGATCGAACAGCTGGTGGCCGTGCTGGCCACGGGCCAGACAGGTTCCTTCCTCGACCTGGGCACCGAGTCGCACATCGCCGAGAACACGCCCTACGTCGTCACGCTCGACAGCGACACGCAGCTGCCGCCCGGCCGACTGCGCGAGCTGGTGGGCGTGGCCGCGCACCCGCACAACCGGCCGCTGATCGACGCCGAGTCGCGCCGGGTCGTCAGCGGCTATGGCATCTTGCAGCCGCGCATCGCGACGCCCTTGCCGGCCCCGCGCGACTTCACGCTCTTCCACTGGCTGTTTGCCGGCCAGCCCGGCATCGACCCCTACAGCGCTGCCAGTTCCGAGGTCTACCAGGACGTGTTCGGCGAAGGCACCTTCACCGGCAAAGGCCTGCTCGACGTGCAGGCCATGCATGCAGTGCTCGATGGGCGACTGCCCGAGGGCCTGGTGCTGAGCCATGACCTGCTCGAAGGCTCGATGGCACGCTGCGCCACGGTCACCGACATCACGCTGATCGAAGACGCTCCCTTCCATGCCGATGTGGCGGCCTCGCGCGTGCACCGCTGGATGCGTGGTGACTGGCAGTTGCTGCCGGTCTTCCTGCAGCCTCGGGACTACCCGTTGAGCGCGATCAACCGCTGGAAGATTTTCGACAACCTGCGCCGCTCGCTGGTGGCGCCCGCCTCGCTGGCCTTGCTGGTGTTGACGCTGTGCAGCGGCGTGGTGTCGCCGTGGGCGGCCCTGCTGCTGGTGCTGGCTGCGTTCTCGGCCGGGCCGCTGATGGGTGCGGTGGCCGGTTTCTCGCCCAGCCGCGACGACGTCGCCAAGCGCCACTTCTACCGGCAAGCCGTGGTCGACCTGGCGCGCGCCCTGTGCATGGGGCTGTGGCAACTGGCACAACTGCTGCAGCACACGCTGATGGCGGCCGACGCCATCGGCCGCTCGCTCTACCGCATGGCCGTGAGCCGGCGCCACCTGCTGCAGTGGACCACCGCCGCGAGTGCACAGGCCATGGTCAAGATGGATCTCGCCGCGCTGATCCGCGTCCACTGGACGACACCCGCTGCCGCGCTGCTGGTCCTCGCAGCCATGCTGGCCGTCGGCACGCCCTACCCCGTGCCGGTGATCGCGCTGTGCCTGCTGTGGGCGGCATCGCCGGCGTGGATCAGCTGGGTCAGCCGGCCACACCCGCCGCGCGAAGACGCCGGCCTGTCGGCCGACGAGCAGGCGCGCCTGGAAGGCATTGCGCGCGATACCTGGCGCCTCTTCGAGCGCTGCGTGAATGCCGACGAACGCCACCTGCCGCCCGACAACCTGCAGACCGTGCCGACCGACATGGTGGCGCACCGCACCTCGCCCACCAACATCGGCCTCTACCTGCTGAGCGTGGCCTGTGCGCGCGCCTTCGGCTGGATCGGCACGCAAGACCTGCTGACGCGCCTAGAGGCCACGCACGGCACGCTGCGCACGCTGCAGCGCCACCGCGGCCACTTTCTCAACTGGTACGACACGCAGACCGGCGCGGCGCTGTTGCCGATGTACGTGTCGACCGTGGACAGCGGCAACCTCAGCGGGCACCTGCTCGCGGTGGCCCAGGCCTGCCTGGAGCTAGCGTTGGCACCGCACGACACGAGCTCGGCCGAGCGTGCGTTGAGCGCCTCTCGGCAACGGCTCGCGCCCCTGTTGGGCAAGGTGCCCGAGCTGTTCTCGTCGGCGGCTGCCGGTGCGGCGCTGGCACGCTTGCTGGCCCTGCCCGACCCGCTGGACGAAGCACAGCGTAACGGTGCCAATTTCGAGTTGCTGCTGCGCCAGGCCTCGGACGAGCTGGTGTCGCTGCTGCCCGAAACCGCGGCCACGCCGTCCGCACTGCCCTCGCCGAACTGGCGCGACGAACTCGCGTGGCGGCTGGCCGATCACCTGGCCACGCTGCGGTCGGCGCTGTGGGACGTGCAGGCCGCGGCCACGCCGGCACAGACCGTCCATCGCCTGCAAACAATGGCCGCGGCCTTCGAAGAAATGGCCTGGAGCGCCGACTTCGGTTTTCTGTACCACCGCAAGCGCCATCTCTTCCACATCGGCTACCGCGTGGCCGAGCAGGAGCTCGACGCCGGCTTCTACGACCTGCTGGCCTCCGAGTCGCGCCTGACCAGCCTGCTGGCCATCGCCAAGGGCGAGGTACCGGTGCGGCACTGGGCCTCGCTCGGCCGGCCGTTCTATGCAGTGGGCACCGAAGCCGGCCTGCGCTCGTGGTCGGGCTCGATGTTCGAGTACCTGATGCCCACGCTGGTGCTGCACGAACCGCATGGCAGCGTGCTGCGCAATGCCGGCCACGCCGCCATCCGCGAGCAGATTTCGTTCGCCAAGGCGCATGCGGTGCCGTGGGGCATTTCTGAATCGGCGTACGCCGGGCGAGACCACACGCTGGCCTACCAGTACGCGCCGCAAGGCGTGCCCCGGCTCGCGCTGCGCCGCACGCCGCCCGACGAGCTGGTGATCGCGCCTTATGCCACTGCGCTCGCGGCACAGATCGCACCGCACAGCGCCACGGCCAACTTCGCCGCCATGCAATCCATGGCGGCCCGCGCACGCTACGGCTTCATTGAAGCGCTCGACTTCACACCGGCCCGGTTGGCGAGTGGCGAGGCCTATGCGCCGGTCGGCACCTTCATGGCCCACCACCAGGGCATGAGCATCGTCTCACTGGCCAACGTGCTGTTGAACGGACAAGCGCAGCGCTGGGGCATGGCGAATGCGCACATCGAGGCGGTGGCTTCGCTGCTGCACGAGCGCGCGCCGCGCGAAGTGTCGATGCTCTATGCACCGCTCGCCGGGCCGCCACCGCAGGCGATGCAACGCCGCGGGCCGGCGCTGCTGCGCGAGATCGACCCGGGGGTGTCGGCCACCGAACCGACGCACGTACTGTCGAACGGGCGCTACAGCGTCTCGCTGCGGCCCAACGGCGCCGGCTGGAGCCGGCGCGGCGCCACCGGCATCACACGCTCGCGCGACGACGCGCTGCGCGACGCGCAGGGCAGCTTCTTCTACCTGCGCTGGGGCGAGCGCGGGGGGAACCGCGGGGGCAACACCCGGCAGCCGGGGTCGCCTCTGGTGTCGCCTCTCGTGTCAATCACCCAGCACCCGGCACCCGATGCCGCCGCCACCTACAAGAGCATCTTCCACGCCGACCGCGTGTGCTTCGACGCCGCCTGGCCCGAGCTGCAAGCACACACGACGGTGTGGGTCAGCCCGGAAGACGACATCGAGTTCCGCCAGATCGAGCTGCGCAACCTGAGCGACGAGGCGATCGAGATCGAGCTGATCTCCGCCTTCGAGGTGACGCTGGCCGACCCGCGCGCCGACGAGGCCCACCCGGCCTTTTCGAACCTCTTCATCCGCGCCGAGTGGCTGGCCGCGCAGCAGGCCTTGCTGTTCGAGCGCAAGCCGCGCCTGGCCACCGAGCAAGGCCTGCAGGCGGCGCACTTTCTCGCCGAGACCGACCCGCAGGTCACCGGCATTCGCGTGCAGACCGACCGCCAGCGCTGGTGGGGCCGCAACCAGAGCGCGACGCGGCCGATGGCTTCGTTCGACGAGCCGCCCACCGCATCGGACGATGGCAGCGCCACACTCGACACCGGCCTCGACCCCATCTGTGCGATGGCCGTGACGCTACGCATCGCAGGCAATGCCAAGGCGCAGCTGACCTTCGCGACCACGGCCTCCGACTCCGGCGCCACGCTGCGCGCGGTGATCGACAAGTACCGCCAGGCGAGCCACATCCACCGCGCCTCGCTGATGTCGGCCACCTTGACGGGCATTCGCCTGCGCACGCTGGCACTCAGCGCCGACAACTTTGCCGCCACGCAGACGCTGACCACCGCGCTCGTGCTGTGCCTGACGCGCCCGCAGACGGGTTCGCCGCGGCCCGAGGGCGCGGCGCCCGAAGTCTGCGACCGGCGCTTGCTGTGGCGCTTCGGCATCTCGGGCGACCGGCCGATCGTGCTGGTGTCGGCCGGTGTGGCGCAGTCGCTCGGTTTGCTGCGCTCGCTGTCGCAGGCCTTGCGGGTGTGGTCGTGGGGCGGCATCGGTTGCGACCTGATCGTCGTCAATTCAGAGCCGGCCTCCTACCTGATGGCGTTGCACCGCGAGATCGCTGCGCTGCGCGAGCGATACCTCGCCGAGAGCGGCGGGCAAGCCGGCCCGTCCAGCGCCGGCTTCCATCTGCTGCGCGCCGATGAGGTGTCGGCCGAAGAACTCAGCACGCTGCGCTGCCTGGCCCGCATTCGCCTGCGCGCCGATGGACGGCCGCTGGTGCACCACGTGCAGGAATGGAGCACGCTGCACGAGCAGGCCTTCGAGGAGCGGCATGCCACGTCGACCACCACCGTGCCGATGGCGCCTGCGTTGCCGGCGCCCGTTCCAGCGGCCAGCGGCGAGTTCTCGGCGGTGTCGGGCGAGTTCCGCTTTGACACTGGTGGCCATGTGCGCCCGCCGCGGCCGTGGATCAACGTGCTGTCGAACCCGCGCTTCGGAGCGCAGATCTCCGAGGCGGGCGGCGGCTACACCTGGGCCGTGAACAGCCGCCTCAACCAGCTCACCGCCTGGTCGAACGACCCGGTGGCCGACCCGCCGTCCGAATGGTTCCTATTGCAGGATCGCAAGACGCTGGAGGTATGGAGCGTGGCCCCGTCGGCGTGGGGTGATGCGCGCGTGAGCTACCGCATCTCGCACGGCCAGGGCTACAGCGTGATACGCCATCGCCGGGGCGACGTGGAAGTCACGGCTTCGTGGTGCGTCGATGCGCAGACCTCGGTCAAGCAGGTGCGGCTGCACCTCGTCAACCGCGGGCACCGCACGCTGCAGCTGCGCGCCGTCGGCATCGCCGAATGGATGATGGGTGCCAACCGCGCCGACCGCAGCACGGTGCACACCGCGCTGTACCGCCAACGTCTGCCCGACCAGAAACTCACCGCACTGCTCAGCACGCAGTGCGACCGCGCGGCGGGTTATGGCGACGGCACGGCCTTTCTCGGCATCGCGGGTGCGGCCGACGAAGCCGAAGACTGGACCTGCGACCGACGCGAGTGCTTCGATGCGCGCGGCCGACTGGTGCTGCCCGATCACTTCGGCAAGCAGCAAGGCGCGGGCCTCGACCCATGCGCCGCGTTGTCGACGCGCATCACGCTGGAAGCCGGTGAATCGGTGGAGCGCGTGTTCCTGCTGGGTTATGCCGACACGCCCGGTGCTGCGCGGCAACTCGCCACGTTGGCCGCTGCCACGCCGGCAGTGAAGCGCATCGAGCAGGTGCGCGAGCGCTGGGACGAGTTGCTCGATGCCACCACGGTGAAGACACCCGACCCCCTGTTCGACGCGATGGTGAACCGCTGGCTGCTGTACCAGACGGTGGGCTGCCGCATGTGGGCCAAGGCTGGCTTCTACCAGGCGGGCGGTGCCACCGGTTTCCGCGATCAGCTGCAAGACGCGATGGCCCTCGCCTGGGCTGCACCGCAGATGCTGCGCGAGCAGATCGTGCTCGGTGCATCGCGCCAGTTCGCCGAAGGCGACGTGCAGCACTGGTGGCATGCGCCTACCGGCGCCGGCGTGCGCACGCATTTCTCGGACGACCTGCTGTGGCTCGCCCATGCCTGCGTGCACTACCTGCGCGCCACCGACGACACCGCGCTGCTCGACGAGCGCGTGCCATTCCTTGAAGGCGCCGGCATTCCCGAAGGCGCCGAAGACGCGTACTACACGCCCAGCGTCAGCGTGCGCGACGCGACCGTCTACGAACACGCCGCGCGTGCCATCGACCGCAGCCTGCATGTCGGCGCCAACGGCCTGCCGCTGATGGGCACCGGCGACTGGAACGACGGCATGAACCGCGTCGGCCATGAAGGGCGCGGCGAATCGGTGTGGCTGGGCTGGTTCTTGTGCCAGCTGGTGGCCGACTTCGCGCCGATCGCGCGTGGCCGTGGCGACGAGCCGCGCGCCTCGCGCTGGGAAGATGCTGCGGCCGGTTGGCGAACAGCACTCAATGGCGCCGCATGGGACGGCCAGTGGTTCAAGCGGGCCTTCTTCGACGACGGCGAGGCACTCGGCTCGCACGCCAATCCCGAAGCCCGCATCGACCTGATCGCGCAAGCGTGGAGCGTGCTGTCCAAGAGCACTCCCGCAGCGATGCAGCGCATGGCGATGACGGCCGTCGAAGAGCACCTGGTGGATCACGACACCGGCCTGATCAAGCTGCTCGACCCGCCGCTCGCGCATGCCGAACCGAGCGCAGGCTACATCCAGGCCTACCCGCCGGGGGTGCGCGAAAACGGCGGGCAGTATTCGCATGCCGGCGTCTGGGCGCTGATGGCGCAGGCCGAGCTGGCGTCATCTCTGGTGTCATCCCCCAGCAGTGCTCAGATCAGCACGCGCGATGCCGGCGATCTGGTCTACCGCTACTTCACCTACCTGAGCCCCGCGCACCGCAGCAAGCACCCGACGCGCGGCCCGGCCTACGCCATCGAACCGTACGTGATGGCGGGCGACATCTACACGCAAGCGCCCTATGTCGGCCGCGGCGGCTGGAGCTGGTACACCGGTGCCGCGGCGTGGCTGCACCGGGCGGCGATCGGCTCCATCCTCGGCCTGCGCCAGAGGGCGCACGAGCTGAGCCTCGCGCCCTGCCTGCCCTCGCACTGGCCGCGGGCGGAGCTGACGCTGCAGCGCGAAGGCCACACGATGCGCTTCATCCTGATCCGTGCCACTGCGAAGGCAGCACTCGAAGCAACTGCCTCGCTGCAAGCGCGGTTGCTGCAGCCCGGCGAGCCGCTCGCATGGCGCGAACTGACGGGCGACACCTGCTTCGTCGTCCCGCTGCTGGGCGAACCGGCTGCCGTGCCCGCCCCTCTCGCGGCCTTGCACACCTGAGGCCCACAGCAGGCTGCGGTGCCGTCCTACACGCTCAGGCGCCGGGCGCCGATGGTTCCCGCAATGCAGGATTCATAAAGTTCAGCTACCGAATCCAGACAGCCGACAAAGCAGTCCTGAGCCACTCACCAGCCAAGGAAATCCAATCATGGGCAGCCAAGAAACCAAGGTAAAACAGATGTCGATCGCCGGCCACTCGCCGATGCAACTCGACGCGGCTGCCCTCGATGCAGCCAAGCACAGCCTCGACGATGCCGCGCTGACGCCGAGCTACGGCCCGTGGCGCGCCGACATCGTGAAGCTGCTGAACGATTCCCTCGCCACCGAGCTGGTGTGCGTGCTGCGCTACAAGCGCCATCACTTCACCGCCGTGGGCATGGCATCGCCGAAGATCGCCGACGAGTTCCTGGTGCATGCGAACGAAGAATCGGCACACGCCGACCGCATCGCCAAGCGCATCGTGCAGCTCGGCGGCAAGCCGGATTTCTCGCCTGACACGCTGACGCAGCGCAGCCACGCCGACTACGACGAGTCGGAAGACCTGAAAGCCATGATCAAGGCCAACCTGATCGCCGAACGGGTGGCGATCGAGGCCTACAGCCAGCTCATCGCACTGATCGGCGACAAGGACAGCACCACGCGCCGCCTGCTCGAAGACATCTTGAGCGACGAGCAGCAACATGCCGAGGAGCTGTCGGACTGGTTGGCTTGAGGCACGAACGATTTCAGCCCATCGGGTGGTGGGCAACGGAACCACCCGCACGTACAACAACTTCGCAAACCCGATAGGAGCTACACCATGATCATCCGCAACACACTCATCGCCGCCATGACGGCCGTCGCCCTGCTCGCCACCGCGGGCTGTGCCGTGACGCGCAAGCAGGAAACCGTGGGCGCCTATGTCGATGACGCCGCGATCACCACCGCCGTGAAGGCGCGCTACGTCGACAACAAGCAAGTCGACGCCAGCAGCATTCGCGTCGAGACGCTGAACGGCACCGTGATGCTGTCGGGCTTTGCCAAGAACGGCGGCGAAAAGACAACGGCTGAAGAACTGGCCTGGAAGGTCAACGGCGTGAAGGCCGTGAAGAACGAGATCTCGGTTCGCCCGTAACACGAGCGAGCGCGGGAAAGGAGCGGCTTATGCACTGGGATCGCATTCAAGGCCGGTGGAGACAGATCACCGCCCAAGCGAGAGAGCAGTGGGATCTGTTGACGGCTGAGGACTGCCACAGCGTCAACGGTCACCGTGAACGGCTTGCCAGCAAGATCCAGGAACGCTACGGCGTGACCCGGGAAGAAGCCGAAAGGCAGGTCGTCGAGTGGCAACGCTCGGCGAGCGAGTCCTGGTTCAGGCAAGACAAACACCACGCCTGAGCCGCGCCTTACCATCCAGACCCCGGGTTCGCATGCGAACGCCGGGGTTTTTTACGAGCGCTTCCATGACCGCACCCGACGACAACAACAGCAGCAGCGAGGAGGCCGACCCCGCGCCGATACCGGAAGACCACCTGCCGCCGCGGGAGCGCGCCAGTGCCGCCACCACCCTGATGGCTACGCTGGCGGTGATCGCCATGCTGTGGTGGGGCCAGCGCTTCCTGATTCCGCTGACCGCCGGGCTGATGCTGGTGATGCTGGTGACGCCCTTGTCGGTGTGGCTCGAACACAAGCTGCGCAGCCGCGTGGTCGCCACGGTGCTGACCCTCACGCTGGTGATGGGCACGCTGGCGGCAGGCGCCTTGGCCTTTGGCGGCCAGCTGATCCGCGTGGCCGAGCGGGCGCCCGAAATGATCAGCATGGCAGCGCAACAGTTGGCCGTTCGCGACCCGGCCACCGACTCGGTGCTGATGCGTGCACGCGATGCGCTGCAAGAACTCGACCGCGCCGCCGACCGCGTGATGGCCGCCAAGCCGCCGACCACACGCCGACGTGCAACCCAGGCAGCCGCAGCAGCATCGAGCACCACACCGAACAACAACATCACCGCCGGTGCGACGGTGGCCTTGCGCGAAACGGCGGTCACCGGATCGAGCGCGCTCATCGCCTTTGCGAGCAACCTCAGCATCATCTTCTTCATCGCGTTCTTCGTGCTGCTCGGCGGCAAGCAGCTGAGCGAGCGCTTCCTGGGCCTGTGGGGCAGCCAGCCCGAAATGCATGCGCGCGCGAAGAGTGCCCTGATCGAAAGCGCGCGGCAGATCCGCATCTACGCCGGCGTGCTGTTGATCACCAACACGCTGATCGGCGCCACGGTGTGCGTGGTGTTCTCACTCACCGGCCTGCCCGACGCCGCCGGCTGGGGTGTGACCGCCGCGGTGCTACACGTGGTGCCCTACCTCGGCATGGCCTTGCTCACAGGCCTCGGCGCGGCCGAAACCTTCCTGGCCCACGGCACGCTCGGGTCGGCGCTCGGCATGGCGGCATTCCTCGTCACCATGTCCACCCTCATCGGCACCGTGGTGGCCGCCTGGCTGCAAGGCCGCGCCGCCAAGATGAACGCCGCCGCAGTCTTCATCGGCCTCGTCTTCTGGGGCGCCCTCTGGGGCATCTGGGGCCTCTTCCTCGGCCCGGCGCTGGTGGTGCTGCTGAAGGTGGTGGCCGAGCACACCCGCTCAGGTGTGCGGCTCGCAAAACTAATGCAGGGCTAAAACAGCAGCTCGTACGAGCGAAGCGAAGTACACATCAAGCAACGCCCGCGGAACCGGCTTTGCCGGGCCGCCAGGCGGCGCCCCCTGGGGGCAGGAGCGCCAGCGACTGGGGGGCTAATCAGTCATCCAGGCCCAGTTCCTGAATCTTGCGCGTGATGGTGTTGCGACCGATGCCGAGCTTCTGCGCGGCCTCGATGCGGCGGCCTCGTGTGATCTCGAGCGCGGTGTGGATCAGCTGCGCTTCGAACTTGCGCGTGAGTGTGTCCCACACCTCGGGGATGCCGGCCTGCAGCATGCTGCGTGACTCACGCTCGAGGTCGAGCAACCAATTGGGGTTGGCGACTGCAGCTTCGACGACGGGCTGCGCCACCGCAGGTGCCGGTGCGGCCCATGCCGTTGGAGCTGCTGCAGGAGCAGCCGCGACGGGTTCGGCAAGCTCCATGGCCACCGGTGCGGCAACGCTGCGCGAAGGCGGCGCATCGCCCAGCAGTTCGGGCGGCAAATCCTTGGGCTCGATCACCTGCGCCGGCGCCATGACGGTCAGCCAATGGCAGATGTTTTCGAGCTGGCGCACGTTGCCGGGGAAGTCGAACTGCATCAGTCGCGCCAGTGCGGCGTCGGTGATGCGCTTAGCTTCGACACCCAGTTCCTTGGCGCTCTTCTGCAGGAAGAAACGCGCCAGTGACGCCACGTCTTCACGCCGCTCGCGCAAGGCCGGCAGGCGCAGGCGAATCACGTTCAGGCGGTGGAACAAGTCTTCGCGGAAGGCACCGAGCTTCACGCGCTCTTCGAGATTTTGATGGGTGGCGGCAATCACCCGCACATTGCTGCGCAGCGGGTTGTGGCCGCCGACGCGGTAGAACTGGCCGTCGCTCAGCACACGCAGCAGGCGCGTCTGCAGGTCGAAGGGCATGTCGCCGATTTCGTCGAGGAACAGGGTGCCACCATCGGCTTGTTCGAAGCGGCCGCGGCGCGTGGTCTGCGCGCCGGTGAAAGCGCCGCGCTCATGGCCGAAGAGTTCGGACTCGAGCAGGTCCTTCGGAATGGCCGCGGTGTTGATCGCGACGAACGGCCCCGCGGCACGCGGGCTGTGCTTGTGCAGCGCATGCGCCACGAGCTCCTTGCCCGAACCCGACTCGCCGGTGATCAGCACGGTGACGATGCTCTGGCTCAGGCGGCCAATGGCTCGAAACACGTCTTGCATGGCCGGGGCCTGGCCGAGCATCTCGGGCATTTGCGCGATGCGCTCGTCGCGCACTTCTTCGCGCATGCTCTCATCGAGCGCGCGGCGGATGAGTTCGACGGCCTTGGGCACGTCGAAAGGCTTGGGCAAATACTCGAAGGCGCCGCCCTGGAAGGCGCTGACGGCGCTGTCGAGGTCGGAGTAGGCCGTCATGATGATGACGGGCAGGCCGGGCTGGCGCTCTTTGACCTTGGTCAGCAGCTCGATGCCCGAACCGCCGGGCATGCGGATGTCGGACACGAGCACTTGAGGTACGTCGTCTTCGAGTGCTGCGAGCACGTCGCGGGCGTTGGTGAAGCTGCGGACTGCGAGGTCTTCGCGCGCCAGGGCCTTCTCCAACACGAATCGGATGGATTGGTCGTCGTCAACGATCCAGATGGGTTTCATGCCCTGCCTGTGGTTGGGCCGCTGGCCCCTCGCTTTTGGCTCAGGGCAGCGGTATCACGATCTTGAAAATGGTCTGGCCCGGCTCACTCACGCATTCAATCACGCCCTGGTGTTGCTGCACGAACGTTTGCGCCAATGTGAGCCCCAAGCCTGACCCGCCATCGCGCCCCGATACCAGCGGGTAAAAGATGCGATCCCGAATCGACTCCGGGATACCCGGGCCGTTGTCTTCAATATGCAATTCCAGTGCCAGTCGGTAGCGCTGCTTGCCCAGGGTCATCTGCCGTGCAATGCGAGTGCGCAGCGTGATGCTGGCATCGCCTTTCTGGATGCGCTCGGCCAGGGCCTGCGCCGCGTTGTGCGCGATGTTGAGCACGGCCTGGATCAGCTGCTCGCGGTCGCCGCGGAAGTCGGGGATGGAGATGTCGTAGTCGCGCTGCACCGTCAAGCCACGCGGGAACTCGGCCAGGATCAATGAGCGGACGCGCTCGCAGACCTCGTGGATGTTCACGTCGCTCACCACGTGCGGTTTGCGGTGCGGCGCCAGCAGCCGATCGACCAGCGCCTGCAGGCGGTCGGCTTCCTGGATGATGACCTGGGTGTACTCGGTGAGTGCGCGGGACTCGACCTCCATCTCGAGCAGCTGTGCCGCACCGCGAATACCGCCCAGCGGGTTCTTGATCTCGTGGGCCAGGTTGCGGATCAGCTCCTTGTTGGCCTGGGCCTGGCCGAGCGCACGTTCTTCGCGGTCCTGGCGGGTTTGCTGTTCGATTTCGACCAGCTCGACGACCACCTGGTCGCCGCGGTCCATCTGGTTGACGATCACGTGCACCGGCAGCGGCTCGCTGTGAACCGAGGCCGGCCGGCGCAACAGGGCTTCGAAGCGGCTCGTGGCGAAATCATTGCGAGCCACGGCAGCGACGGTTTCGCGGACCACGTTGGCGTCGACGAACCAGTCGAACAGCGAGCCGCGCAGCACGCTGCGCCGGGACAGCCCGAGCACGTGCTCGAACGCGGCGTTGGCGAACAGGCAATGCCCTTCGCGATGCACCACCGCCACCATGGTGGCGAGGTGGTCGAAGGCCTCGAATGTCAGAAGCTGGCCGGCGGGGTGGGCCGGTCGAGGGCTGGCCGAGCTCACTGCAGCTTGCCGAGTTCGCGTTTGAGGGCGGCGATGTCGCTTTCCTTGCGGGCGATGCTGGCCTTCATCTCGGCGACGCGGTCCTGGTACTTCTGGTAGTTCTTCTCGTCGCCATTGCGCTCGGGCTGCCCGGCGTTGTATTCCTTCTGCAGCGCGGCCAGCGCATCTTCTTCCTTCTTCAGTTCGCTCTCCAGAATGCGGCGTGCATCGGTATCGCGCGCCTTCTGCTCGTTGGCCTCGACACGCGAACCTTCACTGCCACGCGAGTTGGGTACCGGTGTGCCGGCGCGTGGTTTGACGGACTGGATCACCGTGATCGGTGCGCCTTCGAGCGTGCGGCAGCCTTTGTCTTTGGCTTCCTTGGCTGACAGGGTGTCGGTGTAGAGCACGGGGTTGCCCGGGCAGCGGTACACGGGCTTGCTCGGGTCCGAGCCCTGCGCCCAGGCCGGCAATACCGCGAGCGCCGCCAGCAGCGGCAGCAGGCATTTCTTGAATCGCACTGAAGTCATGTTTCACCTCTGCCTCTGTAACGCGTGCACCAGCGCGCCGGGTGACAGGGCTTTGCCCGGGATTGTGTCCGATTGCCCGAACAGCCCCAAGCAGCAGCCCGCACAACGAAAAAGGGACGGCATCGCCGTCCCTTGGACACTGCAAAACCCTTGCGGGTTCAGAGCGTGTAGTACATGTCGAACTCGACCGGGTGAGTGGCCATGCGGAAGCGGGTCACTTCCTGCATCTTGAGGTCGATGTAGGCGTCGATGTACGCGTCAGTGAACACGCCACCCTTGGTCAGGAAGGCGCGGTCCTTGTCGAGGCATTCGAGCGCTTGGTCCAGGCTGTGGCAGACGGTCGGGATCTTCGCGTCTTCTTCCGGCGGCAGGTGGTACAGGTCCTTCGTGGCGGCTTCGCCCGGATGGATCTTGTTTTCCACGCCGTCGAGACCGGCCATCAGCAGCGCCGAGAAGCCGAGGTACGGGTTCATCAAAGGATCGGGGAAACGCGTCTCGACGCGGCGACCCTTCGGGTTCGCGACGTGCGGAATGCGGATCGATGCCGAACGGTTCTTCGACGAGTACGCGAGCTTCACCGGGGCTTCGAAGCCCGGCACCAGGCGCTTGTACGAGTTCGTGCCGGGGTTGGTGATGGCGTTGAGCGCCTTGGCATGCTTGATCACGCCGCCGATGTAGAACAGCGCGAATTCCGACAGGCCTGCATAGCCGTCACCGGCGAACAGGTTCTTGCCGTCTTTCCACACCGACTGGTGCACGTGCATGCCGGAGCCGTTGTCGCCGACGATGGGCTTGGGCATGAAGGTCGCCGTCTTGCCATAGGCATGGGCGACGTTCTGGATCACGTACTTCTGCAGCTGGACCCAGTCGGCGCGCTGCAGCAGCGTGCTGAACTTGGTGCCGATTTCCATCTGGCCGGCGTTGGCCACTTCGTGGTGATGCACTTCGCAAGGGATGCCCAGCGATTCGAGCACCAGGCACATCTCGGAGCGCATGTCTTGCATGCTGTCGACCGGAGGCGTCGGGAAGTAGCCGCCTTTGACGCTCGGGCGGTAGCCGGAGTTGCCGTGCTCGTATTCCTTGCCGGTGTTCCAGGCAGCTTCTTCGGATTCGATCTTCGAGAAGCAACCCGACATGTCGTTGCCCCAACGAACGCTGTCGAAGACGAAAAATTCGGGTTCCGGGCCGAAGAAGGCGGTATCGCCCAGGCCCGTGGACTTCATGTAGGCCTCGGCGCGCTTGGCCAGCGAACGCGGGTCGCGCTCATAGGGCTTGCCGTCAGCCGGCTCGACCACGTCGCAGGTCAGGATGAGCGTGGGCTCTTCGAAAAACGGGTCGATGTTGGCGGTGTTGGGGTCGGGCATGAGCTGCATGTCCGAGGCTTCGATGCCCTTCCAGCCGGCGATCGAGGAGCCGTCGAATGCGTGGCCGCCCGTGAACTTGTCTTCATCAAAGTGGGAGACAGGCACGGATACGTGCTGCTCTTTGCCGCGGGTGTCGGTAAAACGGAAGTCGACGAACTTGACTTCGTTTTCCTTCACCATCTTCATCACGTCGGCAACGGTCTTGGCCATCAGGGGACTCCTAGCGAGATGCTTTTGTGGGGGTGGGATTGGGGTGTAGAGCCGGCCGTTTCGAGCTCAGCCAGCCTCGAAAATGCGCACAGGAATGTAGCAGAAAGCATGCCCGCAGCTGGCGGTTGAGACAAGCGTGTGGCCAGCGCGCGGCTCTTGGTGCGAAGTGCGCCGCTGGGGCCTCAATCTCACCCAGCCATGGTGCAACTGGGCGCACCAAGTTAGGCCAAGCCGGGAGAAATCTAACGCACCATCTCGGGGCCGAGTTCGGCGCCATGCGCCCTCAGCCCTGCCAGCATGTGATGGTAGGCGGCAGCCATCTGCTCGGCGTCCTGCCCTTTGACGCCCAGTTCGATGTGCCGGCCCCATGTCGGATGGTCGACGCTCGGCAGGCTGAACACCTTGATGCCGGCGAACGTCGATTCGATGCTTTCCATCAGCGGCGTGAGCGTGGCCTCCATGGCGCCGAAGACGATCACCGATTGCTCGTGCTGGACCTGCGAGCGGTGCGAATGGGCGTGATGCTCGTCGAGCACCCATTCGATCATCGGCCACGCCATCACCGGGAAGCCGGGCACGAAGTACACGCCGCCGCCCGAGTCGAAGCGCACCGAGAAGCCGGCAATCTTGTTGTACGGGTTGGGAATGATCTCCGCGCCCTGCGGAAACACGCCCATGTTGAGGCGATGCTGGTTGTCGCTGCGCTCGGGCTCGTAAGGCTTGCCTTGCTCGGCCGCGGTATCGCGCATGCGCTCGTAGATGAAATCGCGCGCCTGCGGGTGCAGGGCCATCGGCACGCCGAGTGCACGCGCAGCGCACTGGCGGGTGTGGTCGTCGGGCGTCGCGCCGATGCCACCGCAGGAGAACACCACGTCGCCGTTTGCACGGGCCGTGGCAAACGCATCTTTCAAGTCGGCGGTGATGCGATCGGGGTCGTCGCCGACGTAGCGCGCCCAGCTGAGCGGCAGGCCTCGCGCGGCGAGGAGGCTGATCACCTTCGGCAAGTGCTTGTCTTCGCGTTTGCCGGAAAGGATCTCGTCGCCAATGATGATCAGGCCGAAGTTCATCCAGTCTCCTTACAGGGGCGGCAGGGGCAGCATGGGCTCAGGCTCGATTGCCGCCACAGGCTGCGTGAGCACTGCCGCGGCCTTTTGTTCTGCTCGCAGCAAGGCCAATGCGGAGAGTGCGTAATGCGCGAACCACAGCGCCGAAAACGCGAAGACCAGGGTGTAGATCCAGATCGCAATGGGCACCAGCACCGGCGCCAGCGCAACGAACATCGCACCCGACACCCACAGCAGCGACGGCGCCGCGCCGAGATAACCCGTCAGCACACCGATGACCAACAGGCTCCCGCGGTGGCGGCGAATGAGTTCGCGGCGCTCTTCCTTGCTGGCGTGATCGGCCAGCATGTCGTAGCTCATCACGCGGTAGGTCAGCCAGCCCCAGATCAGCGGCGGCACCACCAGCACCACGGGCGGGATCAACCAGAACGGCACCGAGACCACGAGCGCGAGCAGCGCAATCACGGTGGCCGTGAAGCTGACGAACAGGCTGCCGGCGATGGACCCGCCATGCCGCTGCTCCAGCATGGGAAAGCGGCGCTTGGCCACCAGCTTCAGCATGGCCGGCGCCATCAGCAAGGCCACCGACAACAGCGACAACACCACCAACACCGGCGTCGCGAGGAAGATCACGACCATGGGCGCCAGCACCGCCTTGAGCCCACCCATGCCGATGTTGTTCAGCCACTTGAACAAGATGCTGAGCAGGTCCCACGACTCGAATGCGTCGCGCACCGCGTCCATCGCAGGCTCCCAGAAGAAGTAGCTCAGCCCGAAGGCCAACCCCACCATCAGGATCAGCGGCAATAGCGACAGAAAGATGACCCGCGGATGCGCGCAGTAGGCCGCGGCGCGCCAGGCCGAATCGAACAAGGGTTTCATGACGGCGAGGATACGTGACGCATTTCGCCCAGCCCCTCAACTTCGCCCGAAGACGCGCCGCAACCCGAGCCACTGCTGGGCCCAGAAGCCGCGGCCGTAGTCGCGCCCGCCCTCTTCGGGCAACTGGTCGCGAATGCCCGTGGCGTCGTAGCGCCGCTCGAAATTGGCGGTGCGGAAAAGGATGTCCCACAGCGGGAACAGCACCGCGAAGTTGTGGCCGCCGAGCGTGCCGCGGCCTTGCGATTCATGCCCCAGGCCGATGCTGTGATGCAGGCGGTGGTATCGCGGACTCACGAGCACGCGCTCGAACACCGGGCCGAACCACATCCGCACGTTGGCGTGAGACAGGCTTTCCAGCAGCTGCGTGCAGGCCACCACGGCGATGAACTGCCCTGGCGCGATGCCGATGAAGCGCGCCACCAGCACCATGACGCTGTCGCGGATCAGATCGTCGAGCAGGTGGTTGCGGTTGTCGCTCCACATCGTCATCTGCCGCTGGCTGTGGTGCAGCGAATGCAAGCCCCACCACCAGCGCAGGCCATGCTGGCCGCGGTGCAGCCAGTAGTCGATGAAGTCGAACACCAGCAGGTAGGCGAGAAAGCTGAACCAGGCGGTGTCGGTGACGCCCGGCCACCCAGGTGCAAACCATTCGTCGAGCTGCCAGGTGGGGAAGCCATGCAAGCGCAGCGAGCCGAACAGTTCATCCCACACCGGGTCGATCGAGAAGAACAACGCAACCCGGAACAGGCCGAGGCGGTGCAGCAAGGTGTAGAGCACGTCGACTCGCACTGCCGCACGATCAGCGATCGGTTCGACAGGCCGCCAACGCTCCAGCGTGCGGAAGACGATCAGCAGCACCAGCAGCTCCAGCACGCCGACGAGCAGCCAGCCGGTGGCATCGAAAGCGTCTTCGACAACGTTGCCGAAGCCGAGCTTGAACGCGAGCGGCTGCACCACCGCTTCGAACAGCGCCTGCTGCACTTGACCGAAGGCGTCGGTGAAGAAGTTCAGCACACTGTCCAGCATGGCGGTCTCAGGGCTTCGCGCTGCCGCGGTAGGTGGGGTGATCGCGCAGCGTGGCAAAGCAGAAGCCTCGCTCCTTGAGCCCGGCGATCAAGGGCTCCAGCACGGCGGGCGCCCAGGGGTCCTGGCGCGACCAGATGCCGAGATGCGCCAGCAGGATGTCGCCGCTGCGAATGTCGCGCAGCGCGCGTTGCAGCAGCTCCGCGTTCGGGTGGCTGCTGCTCGACAACTCGTCGCCAAGAAAGCCTGCCGCACTCCACGGCACGTGTGTCCAGCCGCAGGCCCTGGCCGCAGCCAGCAGCTTGGGTGAGGTCTTGCCGCCGGGCGCGCGGAACAAGTGCGACATCGGCTGGCCGGTCATGGCCTGAAACCGGTCGGCCGACCGCTGCAGCCCGGCGCAGTACTGCGCAGGGCCCCAGGTCTGCACCTGCCCGTTGGCCGGGCCAGCACTGGGCTTGACGCGAAAGCCGCCCGCCACGTCGGCCACCCAGTACACATGGTCGTAGGTATGCGAGCCGAACACATGGCCTTCGGCCGCCCTCGTCTTCCACCAAGGCGCCCATTCGTCGTCGAGGCTGCTGCCGTCGTTCAGCGTCTTCTCGTTCGCGAGAAAGAAGGTCACGAGCACCTGCTGGCGCTTGAGCACGTCGGCCACCAGCGGGGCCACGCCCATGTGACCGGTGTCGAGCGTGAGGTAGACCGGCTTCTCGCAGGCAGCGCGCGCCTGGCTGCAGATCAGCGAGGCGGCCAGCAGCGCAACGGCCGTGAAAAGCCTACTGGCGCGCAGCATGGTCGAGCGTCCACACGCCGTGCGGCGAGCGACCCACGGCCACCTGGCGCACGACCTGTTTCTTGTCGATGTCGATGAAGGTGAGCTTGCGTGCCCAGCGAGACGTAACCATCAAGGTCTTGCCGTCGGCCAGCACGTCGATGCAATCGGGGCCGCCCGGTGCCGGGTAGCTGGCCACCACCGAGAGCGATTGCGTGTCGATCATGCTGATGGTGTTGGCCACGCGGTTGCTGACGAACACGTGCCTCCCGTCGCCGCGCCCGCGGAATGCATGCGCGCCGGCTCCGGTCTGGATGCGCTTGACGAGCTTGGGCGCAGGCTGGCTCACGTCATACACCTCCACGTACTCGTCGCCGGTGAGCCCGACCAGCAGCAGGCGGTCGTCGGCGGTAAGGAACACGTCGGCCGGCAGCTTGCCGATGGAGATCTTCCAGCGCGGTTTCTGCGTGGCCAGGTCGATGGCCATCAGCTCGTCGCTGTCTTGCATCGAAGCGTAGATCGTCGTGCTCTTGCTGTCGATCGACAGGTGGCTGGGCGTGCGCGCCGCGCGCACCCGGCCGGCGAGCTTCAAGGGCATGGCCGCGTCCTCGGGCTGCCAGCGATAGATGTCGACATGGTCGAGCCGGTTGGCCGCCGTGACGAACCACTTCATGTCGGGCGAGAAGCGCAGGTGATACGGGTCGCTGATCTTGGTGATCGTGCGCTGCACTTCGGCGGTCTTGGGGTCGATGAGCGTCAGCGAATCGCTCAGCGCATTGGCGACGATCAGCGACTTCTCGTCGGGCGAGAGGTACAGGTGGTGCGGCTCCTTGCCCGTGGAGATGCGCCGCAGCTCGGTGAAGCTCACCGGGTCGATCACGCTGATCGACGCATCGAGCGAATTGAGCACGAAGATCGGGTTCGCAGGTTTGTCCGCGGCAAGCACCGACGAACACACAACGGCGGCCAGCAAGGCCAGACAAGCAGAGAACTTCAAGGCGAACACCGACAAAGCAAACCGCTAGTGTAGGTGGCCGGCACCAGCGGGCCACCTCGGCACAGGGCTATTCGCTCGCTATTCGTCGTCGCCCCCGAGGATGCCGCCCAGCAGCCCGCCCGCGCCGAAGCCACCCAGCACCGAGCCCTCTTCGCGGCTGCCGCCACGCTGCGGCGCTGCAGCGAACACGCGCGAGGCCAGGCGCGAGAACGGCAGGCTCTGCAGCCACACCGTGCCTGGGCCGGTGACCTTGGCAAAGAAGAGGCCCTCGCCACCGAACAGCGCCGTCTTGATCTTGCCGACGTATTGCACTTCGAAATTGACGCTGGGCGTGTAGGCCACGATGCAACCCGTGTCGATGAACAGAACCTGCCCAGGCTTGAGTTCTCGCCGCACCACGGTGCCACCGGCATGCACAAAGGCCAACCCATCGCCTTCGAGCTTTTGCATCACGAAGCCTTCGCCGCCGAAGAAGCCGGTCGACATCTTTTGCTGGAAGTGAATGCCGAGCGAGACACCTTTGGCTGCGCACAGAAAGGCGTCTTTCTGGCAGATGAGCATGCCGCCCAGCTGGCGCAAGTCCATCGGCAATATCTTGCCCGGGTACGGTGCTGCGAATGCCACGCGAAGCTTGCCCGCGCCCTGGTTGGTGTAAACGGTGGTGAAGAGCGATTCGCCGGTGATCAGCCGCTTGCCCGCACCCAGCAGCTTGCCAAAAAGCCCGCTCTGGTTTTGCGAGCCATCGCCGAAAACGGTATCCATGCTGATGCCGGCGTCCATGAACATCATGCTGCCTGCTTCGCCCACCGCCGCCTCGCCCGGGTCAAGCTCGACCTCGACGAACTGCATCTCGGAGCCCTTGATCTCGAAGTCCACCACATCCATTGCCACGATGATTTCTCCTGTGTTGCGGAATCGCGCCCTGCGCGCTCGAGGGCGATTCTGACATCGGCCCGCCTGCACCAGAATGCCAGCCGGGCGATAGACTCGGACGCATGCAACACCTGCTGAACCTGCTCGCTGCGATCGCCCTGCTCGTGTGGGGAACGCACATCGTGCGCGCCGGCATGCTCAGGGTCTTCGGCGAAAACCTGCGGCGCGTGCTGTCAAGCAGCTTCAACAACCGGCTCAGCGCGGTGCTGGCAGGCCTGGGTGTGACGGGGCTCGTGCAATCGAGCACGGCCACCAGCCTCCTGGTCACCTCGTTCGTCGGCAAGGGCCTGGTGACCACCGGCCCGGCGCTCGCTGTCCTGCTGGGAGCCGACGTCGGCACGGCCTTGATGGCGGTGGTGTTTTCTTTCGATCTGTCATGGCTGTCGCCGCTGCTGCTCTTCGTGGGCGTGGTGATGTTCCTGTCGCGCCAGAACAGCGTGTCGGGCCGCATCGGCCGCGTGCTGATCGGCCTGGGCCTGATCACACTGGCGTTGCAGCTGATCGTGAGCGCCACGCGGCCGTTGACCGAATCGCCGGCCGTGCGCAACCTGCTGGTGTCCCTGCCGAACGAGGTGATGCTGAACATCGTCGTCGGCGCCGTGCTCACGGTCTTGTCTTATTCGAGCCTCGCCATCGTGTTGCTGACGGCGACGCTCGCCTCTTCAGGCCTGGTCACGGTGCCCGTCGCGCTGGGTCTGGTGCTGGGCGCCAACATCGGCAGCGGCGTGCTGGCTCTGGTCGCCAACGGCAGCATGACGCCCCAGCAACGTCGCGCGCCGCTGGGCAGCCTGCTGCTGAAGGTGGCCGGCGCGTTGCTGGCCGTGCCGTGGATGGGGCAGATCCACATCGCCCTGCAGCAGCTTGCGCCGACAGTGCACCAGCAGGTCGTGCTCTTTCACTTCCTGTTCAACGTGTCACGTGTCGTGTTGTTCATCGGATTCATCGGAATCATCGGCCGCACCATGGACCGCTGGCTGGTGGCCTCGCGCGAAGGCCCGGGCACGCGCCCTCGCCACCTCGACCCATCAGCGCTCGGCACGCCGTCACTGGCGATCAGCTGCGCCGCACGCGAAGCGCTGCACCAAGCCGACGTGGTGGAAACCATGCTGCGCGGCGTGCTGCCGGTGATCCGCAACAACGACCTCGACCTCGCCCAGCAACTTCGCGAGCTGGACGATACCGTCGACGAGTTGTATTCCGCGATCAAGTTTTACCTGACGCAGATCTCGCACGAAGCGCTCTCCGAGCGCGAGAGCCGTCGCTGGACCGACATCGTGTCCTTCACCATCAACATGGAGCAGATCGGTGACATCATCGAACGCGTGCTGCAAGACGTCGAAGACAAGAAGGTGCGCAAGAACCGCAGCTTCTCCGACGCCGGCATGGCCGAGATCGCTCACCTGCACGAACGCCTGCTCTCCAATCTGCGCCTGGGCATGAGCGTGTTCCTCGACGGCCACGTGCGCGACGCGCAAAAGCTGTTGGAAGAAAAAGCCCGCTTCCGCGATCTCGAGCACGAGTACGCCGCGACGCACATCGCACGCCTGCAAGACAACACGGCGCAGAGCATCGAAACCAGCTCGCTGCACATCGACCTGATCAGCGACCTGAAGCGCATCAACTCGCACATCTGCTCGATCGCCTACCCGATCCTCGAATCGGCCGGCGCGCTGTCGAAGACGCGCATTCGCGAGTCACGGCTCGCCGCACTGCCCGATGAACAGTGGGTGCGCAAATGAAAAAGCCGCCAATGAATCATTCATTGGCGGCCTTCGCAACTTGGTGGAGCCGGCGGGAATCGAACCCGCGTCCGCAAACCATTGCTGGCCAGTTCTACATGCGTAGCTGTCTGATTTGAATTTGAGAGTGAAGGTCGCGCAGCAGCACGCTACCTCCACCCCGAGCCACTTGATTTAGGTCTGTGGTGAGTGACGCAACTCAGACCGAGCCTATGTGAATGACTTCGCAGCTCTTGGGTTGCCCCTCAAGCCCAGCCCATAGACAAGCTGTTGCGAAGCTCACCGGTTTTAAGCGGCGAGTTTGACGTCGTAAGACGAGTCGTTTGCAGTTAATGCGTTTCCAGATGGATTTACGAGCTAACTGGTGCTCGGCATGCCCTGAACCAACTCCGAACCTGCGTCGAAACCAGGTCGGCCCCAGGAACCAAGCAGTTTAGGCCATTGCCAGCAGTTTCAAGAGTTCGCTGGGAGTTTCGATCACATGGTCTGCACCCCAGTCGGCAATGGCCTCGCTTGTACCGAGGTAGCCCCAGGCCGCAGCCACAGTACCCATGCCAGCAGCGCGGCCGGCCTGAACGTCGCGCAAGTCGTCCCCGACATAGACGCATTGTTGCGGGTCGAGCTTCAGCTGGCGAGCGGCCTCCAGCAAAGGCGCAGGGTGCGGCTTGGCATGCGGGGTGGTGTCACCGCTGATCACCGTGGCGGCGTTCGCGTGCAAACCCAGGCTGCGAACCAGGGGCTCGGTGAAACGCCGTGCCTTGTTGGTCACGATGCCCCAGGGCATGCCGCGCGCCTGCAACTCGGCCAACAACGGACCGATGTCACCGAAGACGCAGGTCAGCTGGGTCATGCGTTGCTCATAGCGCGCGAGGAATTCATCGCGCAGCGCCGGAAATTCGGCGTCAGCCGGAACGACCTGCAAGGCGATGCCCACCATGCCACGCGCACCGGCACCCACCATCGGGCGGAAGCTCTCGTACGGCAAAGGCGCCAAGCCGCGCGCAATTCGCATGTCGTTGCCCGTACCGGCGAGATCGGGGGCACTGTCGATCAAGGTGCCGTCGAGGTCGAACAACACCGCCTGGAAGCGCATCATCACTCGGGCTTGCGGCAGGCGAACAGGTAGTTCACACCGACGTTGGCCGACAGCCAGTAGCGACGGGTCAGCGGGTTGTATTCCATGCCACGTGTCGTCTGCAGTGCCAGCCCTGCGTCGCGACACCAGTGCGCCAGCTCGCTCGGGCGGATGAAGCGCGCGTACTCGTGCGTGCCTCGGGGCAAAAGCCTGAGCATGTACTCGGCACCCACGATGGCAAACAAGAATGACTTCGGGTTGCGGTTGATGGTGGAGAAGAACACCCAGCCGCCGGGTTTCACCAGCGTCGCGCAGGCCCGGACGATGGACGACGGATCGGGCACGTGCTCGAGCATTTCCATGCAGGTCACCGTGTCGAACTGCCCCGACATTTCTTCAGCCAGCGCTTCGGCGGCCACTTCGCGGTATTCGATGGATGGCGTTCCCGCTTCAGCGGCATGCAGCTGGGCCACCTTCAGCGGCTTGGCGGCCAAATCGATGCCCAGCACCTGCGCACCCTTGCGCGCCATGGAGTCGGCGAGGATGCCGCCTCCGCAGCCCACATCGAGAACCCGCTTGCCCTGCAAGGGCGCAAGGCCATTGATCCAATCCAGCCGAAGCGGATTGATCTGGTGCAGCGGTCGAAACTCGCTTTCGGGGTCCCACCACCGGTGGGCTAATTCGCTGAACTTGGCAAGTTCTTGAGGGTCGGCATTGAGCATGCTGCGATGGTACCCAAGACATTTGCGGGCTTTCAGAAAACTCGGCTGCAAATAAAAAACCCCGCCGAGGCGGGGTTTTGAAAGTCAACGCAAAAGCGTTTACTTTTACTTCTTGGTGCGGGTACCGACCACTTCGATTTCAACGCGGCGGTTCTTGGCCTTGCCTTCCTTGGTCTTGTTGTCGGCAACCGGCGACTTCTCGCCCTTGCCTTCGGTGTAGACGCGGTTGGCTTCGATGCCCTTGCTCACCAGGTAGGCCTTGACGGACTCTGCACGAGCGACCGACAGCTTCTGGTTCATGGCGGGCGAGCCATCGCTGTCGGTGTGGCCGACAGCGATGATGACTTCGAGGTTCACACCAGCAGTCTTGCTCACCAGGTCATCGAGCTTGGCCTTGGCATCGGGCTTCAGCACCGATTTGCCCACGTCATAGAACGCGTCGGCGGCGAAGGTGACCTTCTCGCTGACAGGTGCGGCCGGGGCGACGACGGCAGGAGGTGCAACCGGAGCCGGCGGCGCGACCGGAGCCGGAGCGGGCGCAGGCGGCGGGGGAGCCGGCGCGGGAGGAGGGGGAGGAGGCGGCGGCTTCAGCGCGCCATCGCACGCTGCATTGGCCGTGGCCGGGGTCCAGCTGGCGTCACGCCAGCACAGATCGTTGCTACCGTTCTTCCAAGGCAGACCTGAGCCATTGACCCAGTTGTCTGCGCCCGTGGGCGTGGTTTGCGCGATGGCGGTGGAGGCCATCGCAACAAGTGTGGCCGATGCAAAGAGCGATGCGACCTTATTCAGTTTCTTCATGATTCTCCTCTCAAGGGAAAGGTGCAGATGTTCTAACGAAACGTCCAAACCGGAATCGGAAAGTACTGGCAAACCCCCAGTATTTCGGGTGTTTCCCACCGACGCGCGATTGTGCCATAGGGTATTCGACACACAGTGTTTTGCATTGGATGCACTGTCTGCACTGCAGTGATGTTGCGCGACGGCGACAGGGTTGGCAGCAACTAGAATGGCCGATTGCGCTCGCAGGCCCGCCAGTGCCTGTCTCTATGGCTTTGCTGCCCACCACGAATGACCCAGTTCGCCAAGGAAACCCTGCCCATCAGCCTTGAAGAGGAGATGCGGCGCTCGTATCTGGACTACGCGATGAGCGTGATCGTCGGGCGTGCACTGCCTGACGCGCGCGATGGTTTGAAGCCGGTGCATCGGCGTGTGCTCTTCGCGATGCACGAGCTGAACAACGATTGGAATCGGCCTTATAAGAAGTCGGCCCGTATCGTCGGCGACGTGATCGGTAAATACCACCCGCACGGCGATCAGTCGGTTTATGACACGGCCGTGCGAATGGCGCAGGACTTCTCGATGCGCCACATGCTCATCGACGGCCAGGGCAACTTCGGTTCGGTCGACGGCGACAACGCAGCGGCGATGCGCTACACCGAAATCCGCCTGTCAAAGATCGCCCATGAAATGCTGGCCGATCTCGACAAGGAGACCGTCGACTTCGGCCCGAACTACGACGGCTCTGAGAAAGAGCCGCTGGTGCTGCCTTCGCGCCTGCCCAACCTGCTGGTCAACGGCTCCGGCGGCATCGCGGTGGGCATGGCCACCAACATCCCGCCGCACAACCTGAACGAAGTGGTCGATGCCTGCCTGCATCTGCTGAAGAACCCGCAGGCCACCATCGACGAGCTGATCGAGATCATCCCTGCGCCCGACTTCCCCACGGCCGGCATCATCTACGGCACCAGCGGGGTACGCGATGGTTACCGCACCGGCCGCGGCAAGGTGGTGATGCGTGCCAAGTGCCATTTCGAAGACATCGACAAGGGCGCTCGCCAGTCCATCATCGTCGACGAGATTCCGTACCAGGTGAACAAGAAGAATCTGCTCGAGCGCATGGCCGAGCTGGTTCATGAGAAGAAGCTCGAAGGCATCAGCCACATCCAGGACGAGTCCGACAAGTCGGGCATGCGCGTTGTCATCGAACTGAAACGCGGCGAAGTGCCCGAGGTGGTACTGAACAACCTCTACAAGCAGACGCAGCTGCAAGACACGTTCGGCATGAACATGGTCGCGCTGATCGACAACCAGCCCAAGCTGTGCAACCTGAAGGACCTGATCGCGATCTTCCTGGAGCACCGCCGCGAGGTCGTCACCCGTCGCACGGTGTTCGAACTGCGCAAGGCGCGTGAACGCGGCCATGTGCTCGAAGGTCTGGCCGTGGCACTGGCCAACATCGACGAGTTCATCGAGACCATCAAGACCTCGGCCACGCCGCCAGTCGCGAAGGCAGCGCTGATGAGCAAGAGCTGGGATTCGTCGTTGGTGCGCGAGATGCTCTCGCGCGCCGAAGGCGAAACGCCGGGCGGCCGCGAAGCGTTTCGGCCTGAAGGCCTGCCGCGCGAATACGGCATGCAGACCGACGGCCTGTATCGCCTGTCCGACGACCAGGCCGGCGAAATCCTGCAGATGCGCTTGCAGCGCCTCACCGGCCTCGAGCAAGACAAGATCGTCAACGAATACAAGGACGTGATGGCGCAGATCGCCGATCTGCTCGACATCCTGGCCACGCCGGCCCGGGTGACAACCATCATTTCCGACGAGCTCGCCGCCATCAAGCTCGAGTTCGGCCAGACCAAGGTTGGCGCGCGCCGCAGCACCATCGAGCACAACGCGCAAGACCTGGGCACCGAAGACCTGATCACGCCCACCGACATGGTGGTCACGCTCTCGCACACCGGCTACATCAAGAGTCAGGCGCTCAGCGAATACCGTGCGCAGAAGCGTGGTGGGCGCGGCAAGCAGGCCGCGCAGACGAAGGAAGACGACTGGATCGACCAACTCTTCATCGCCAACACGCACGACTACATCCTGTGCTTCACCAACAAGGGCCGCGTCTACTGGCTCAAGGTCTGGGAAGTGCCGCAGGGCTCGCGCACCTCGCGCGGCCGGCCCATCGTCAACATGTTCCCGCTACAGGCCGGCGAGAAGGTCAACGTGGTGCTGCCGCTGACCGACGGCTTCCGCAGCTTCCCGGCCGATCACTACATCTTCATGGGCACTGCGCAGGGCGTGGTCAAGAAGACATCGCTCGATGAGTTCAGCAACCCGCGCAAGGCCGGCATCATCGCCGTCGACCTTGATGCAGGCGACTACCTGATCGGTGCCGCCCTCACCGACGGCAAGCACGACGTGATGCTCTTCAGCGACGGCGGCAAGGCCGTTCGCTTCGATGAAGACGACGTGCGCTCGATGGGCCGCAACGCCCGCGGCGTGCGCGGCATGGACCTCGGCGAAGGCCAGACCGTGATCGCCATGCTGGTGGCCGAAGACGAAACGCAGAGCGTGCTCACCGCCACCGAAAACGGTTACGGCAAACGCACCAGCATCGTCGAGTACACCCGCCACGGCCGTGGCACCAAGGGCATGATCGCCATCCAGCAGACCGAGCGCAACGGCAAGGTCGTCGCTGCCACGCTGGTGCGCCCGGCCGACGAGATCATGCTGATCACCGACAAGGGCGTGCTGGTGCGCACCCGGGTCTCCGAGATCCGCGAGCTCGGCCGTGCCACGCAAGGCGTGACGCTGATCGCACTGGACAACGGTGCCAAGCTGAGCGGCTTGCAACGCATCGTCGAGAACGACGCCAACCCTGAATCGGGCGACGAGCCCACCACTGAAGGCACTGAAGAATGACGCGTCTCTTCACAATCAAGCGCTTGGCCTGCTCGGCCCTGGTGGCCTGCGCCACGCTGGCCCACGCACAGAACCAAGCCATTCCGAACGCGCCCGCCAGCGCAGCCAAGAAGGAACTGGTGCAACGCATGGTGGCCTTGCAGCAGCCGGCACTGGACAACATGGCCCGCAACCTGGCGGAGCGCCCGGTACGGCAGATGATGTCCGCGGCCGACAACGCCATGCAGAGCCGCGTTCCGCCCGAGAAGCGCAAGGCCATGGGCGAGCAGATCGAGGGCGAGATGCGCAAGTTCCTGGACGAAGCCGTGCCCGTGGTTCGCGACCGCGCAGCCAAGCTCGGGCAGACCAGCCTCGGGCCGGTGTTCGAAGAGAAGTTCAGCGAAGACGAGCTGCGCCAATTGCTGGCTGCGCTCGAATCGCCGGCCTACAAGAAGTTCCAGCAGAACCTGCCTGACCTGACCAACGTGTTCGTGCAGCAACTGGTCGCCGACGTCGAACCGACCATCAACCCCAAGCTCAGCGCACTTGAGCAACGGGTGGGCGCCATCATCAATGCAGGGGCTCCCGCGCCTGGTGCGAGCGAGCCCAAGACACCCAAAGCCGCCAAGCCTGCAGCATCGGCAGCCTCCAAGCCTGCCAAGAAATGACGCCAACGAACGACGCCAACGCGGCTTCGAGCGTTGGCCTTTACTCGGCCATGCCGCTGGGCAGCATGCGAGAATTTGCCTGACGTCATGGCCGATTCCCACCCTCCGCAACCCAACGCCGATCTGCTGGCCTTTCGCACGCAGATCGACGAGGTCGACCGCGAATTGCTCGCACTGCTGAATCGGCGTGCCCGCCTGGCGCAACAGGTCGGCGAGGTCAAGAAGCAAGAAGGATCGGTGGCCTTCCGTCCCGAGCGCGAGGCCCAAGTGATCGACGGCATGAAGGCCGCGAACCCCGGCCCACTCAAGGCAGACAGCGTCGCGCCCATCTGGCGCGAGATCATGTCGGCCTGCCGTGCGCTGGAAACGCCATCGCGCGTGGCCTACCTCGGCCCTGCAGGCACCTTCAGCGAAGAGGCGGCACTGGGTTTCTTCGGCTCGTCGATCGTCAAGATTCCTTGCGCGAGCTTCGACGAAGTCTTCCACGCCACGTCGACCGGCGCTGCCGATTTCGGTGTGGTGCCGGTCGAGAACTCGACCGAAGGCGTGGTCACCCGTTCGCTCGACCTCTTTCTCACCACGCCACTCTTCATCATCGGCGAGACCAGCCTCTTCGTTCAGCACAACCTGCTGCGGCGCGACAACTCGCTCGACGGCATCGAGACCGTCTGCGCCCATCCCCAGGCCCTGGCCCAGTGCCACGGCTGGCTCAGCACCCACCTGCCCCACGCCGAGCGCCGGCCTGCCGCCAGCAATGCCGAAGGTGCGCGACTTGCCGGGACCGACTCCCGCTTGGCCGCCATCGCCAGCGCCCGCGCCGGCAGCGAATTCGGCCTGCACCTGATCGCCCCCGCGATCCAGGACGAAGCCAACAACCGCACCCGCTTCGCGGTGGTCACGCACCCGCAGCGCCACCCGCAGCCCAAGGCGTCGGGCCACGACTGCACGAGCCTGGTAGTGTCTGTCACCAACCGGCCCGGCGCCGTGCACGACATGCTGGTGCCGCTGAAGGTGCACGGCGTGTCGATGACGCGCTTCGAGTCGCGCCCCGCACGCTCCGGCCAGTGGGAGTACTACTTCTACATCGACCTGCAAGGCCACCCGGACCAGCCTCACGTGGCCACCGCGCTGCGCGAATTGCGCGAGGCCTGCGCCTTCTTCAAGTTGCTCGGCACTTATCCGATCGACGTGCACTAGAACCAGAAAGCCGAAGCACGATGTTCAACCAGCTTGGCGTGATTGGCTGTGGCCTGATGGGCGGCTCGTTCGCGCTCGCCCTGAAGCGAGCTGGCTTGGTCAAGCGCGTGATTGGCTACAGCAAGTCTCCCTCCACCACGGAGCGCGCCAAGAAGATGGGGGTAATCGACGACACGGCTGAGTCAGCTCTGCTCGCTGTGTCAGGCTCCGACATCGTGCTGATGGCCGTGCCAGTGTCGGCCAGCGAGTCCACCTTCAAGGCGATCCGCCACATGGTGGAACCCGGCGTGCTGTTCATGGACGTCGGCTCAACCAAGCGCGATGTGGTCGACGCCGCGCGCCGCGTGCTCAAGGAGCGCGTGGCCTCGTTCGTGCCGGCGCACCCGATCGCCGGCAAGGAAGTGTCCGGCGTATCGCACGCCGATGCATCGCTCTACGCCGGTCGCCAGGTCATCATCACGCCGCTGCCGCAGACCTCGCCGGAGCTGGTGCAAAAGGCCACCGACGTGTGGTCGGCCATCGGCGCGCAGGTGCTGCGCATGACGCCCGAGAACCACGACGCGGCGTTCGCCGCCGTGAGCCACCTGCCGCACATGCTGGCCTTCGCGTTCTTCAATTCGGTGGCCAAGCAGCCGGCAGGGCGCGACTTTCTGTCGCTCGCCGGCCCGGGCTTTCGCGATTTCACCCGCATCGCCGCCAGCGACCCCGAGGTCTGGCGCGACATCCTGATGTCGAACCGCGAAGAGATCCTCAAGCAATCGATGCGCTTCCGCCACACGCTGGATGCGCTGGAGCACGTCATCAAGACCGGCAACGTCGAGGCGCTGGAAGACCTGATCCGCAGCGCCTCCGATGCCCGCGCCAATTGGCAGATGGGCGCCACCAAGCCCGGCTCCTCGCGCTGACCTCTCTGCGCCTGGTGCGCGACTCTGTCCCCGAATGTTCAACACGCCGTTCCTCGACATCCCGCCGCTGCTGTCCGCCGACGGCACCGTGCGCCTTCCCGGCTCCAAGAGCATTTCCAACCGGGTCTTGCTACTGGCCGGGCTGAGCCGCGGCACCACGGTCGTCCACGACCTGCTCGACTCCGACGACACGCAGGTCATGCTGACAGCGCTGCGCCAGCTGGGCTGCGCTGTGGAGACAAGCGGCGACGTAATCCGCATTACCGGCCTCGGCGGGCAGCTTCAGGTGCGCCAGGCCAGCCTGTTCCTCGGCAACGCCGGCACGGCCATGCGCCCGCTGACGGCTGCACTCGCGGTGCTGGCCGCCACGCAAGGCGGTGATTTCGAACTCAAGGGCGTGCCGCGCATGCACGAGCGGCCGATCGGCGATCTGGTCGACGCCTTGAGGCAACTCGGCTGCGGCATCGACTATCTCGCCAACGACGGCTTCCCGCCGCTGCGCCTGGGCGCAGGCAGCATCGACACGCGCACACCGATTCGCGTGCGTGGCGACGTGTCGAGCCAGTTCCTCACCGCGCTGCTGCTCGCCCTGCCCTTGGTCGCCACCGACAACGCCGTCACCATCGACGTGGTGGGCGAGCTGATCTCCAAGCCCTACGTCGAGATCACGCTCAACCTGCTGGCCCGCTTCGGCATCGAGGTTCAGCGCGAAGGCTGGCAGCGCTTCGTGATCCCACAGGGCAGCGCCTACCGTTCGCCGGGCGACATCCACGTCGAAGCCGATGCGTCGTCGGCCTCGTACTTCATCGCGCTGGGCGCCATCGCAGCACGCGACGGCAGAAGCATCCGCATCGAGGGCGTGGGCAGCGATTCGATCCAGGGCGACATTCGCTTCATCGACGCCGCCCGCGCCATGGGCGCAGACATCAGCAGCGGCCCGGGCTGGCTGCAGATCAAGCGCGGCCATTGGCCCTTGCGTGCGATCGAGCTCGACTGCAACCACATCCCTGACGCCGCGATGACGCTGGCCGTGATGGCGCTCTACGCCCAGGGCACGACGCGGCTGACCAACATCGCCAGCTGGCGGGTCAAGGAAACCGACCGCATCGCCGCCATGGCCACCGAGCTGCGCAAGCTCGGCGCGCAGGTGAACGAAGGGCCCGATTTCATCGAAGTCACACCGCCTACGGCCTGGCGCGCCGCGGCGATCCACACCTACGACGACCACCGCATCGCGATGTGCTTCTCGCTCGCGGCATTCAACCCGGCGAGCGTAGCCGTTCGTATTCTGGATCCGCGCTGCGTCGGTAAAACCTTCCCGGACTACTTCGAAGCCCTGTTCGGCGCGGCCCAAGCCACCACCCAGGCCATCCCGGTCCTCACGATCGATGGTCCCACCGCTTCGGGCAAGGGCACGCTTGCCAGCGCGGTGGCGCAGTCACTGGGCTATCACTTCCTCGACTCCGGTGCCCTGTATCGGGCCACCGCACTGGCCGCCATGCAGGCCGGCGTGGCCGAGACAGACGAGGCAGGCCTGGCCCGCACCGCAGCGTCGCTGCAGCTCAAGTTCGCGGACCAGTGCATCTGGCTGGCTGGCGTGGAGGTCAGCGACCAACTGCGCCGGGAAGACGTGGGCGCCATGGCCTCGAAGGTCGCGGCATGGCCTGCCGTGCGCGAAGCCCTGCTCCAGCTGCAGCTCGCCCATCGGCGCCTGCCTGGATTGGTGGCCGACGGGCGAGATATGGGCACGGTGATTTTCCCTGGCGCCCACCTCAAGGTCTTCGTCGTTGCAAGCGCCGCCGTGCGTGCCGAACGGCGGCATAAGCAATTGATTTCTAAGGGAATTTCGACTAATATTGACAGTCTTCGCGCTGACTTGGAAGCGCGTGACGCCCGCGATCAATCGCGCAGCGTTTCGCCTTTGAAGCCCGCCGAAGATGCGATGGTGCTGGACAACTCGGCGCTCACGGTCGACGAATGCGTCGCGGTGGTGCTGAATTGGTGGCAAAGTCGTCAGCCGTTCGGCTGAGCTTCTTTTCAAAAAGAGAAGCGTCCGAACAAGAGCCCGTTGCCCACCCTCCTGTGCTGCATGCACGCCGGGGCAGCGGATTTCTCAACCTAACCCGCAACGCAAGTTGCACCCGGAAAAGCTCATGTCTCAAACCCAAACCGCCGCCCCTGCTGGGATGGAATCTTTTGCCGCCCTGTTCGAAGAATCTCTGACCAAATCGGAGATGCGAACTGGCGAAGTCATCACTGCAGAAGTGATTCGCGTCGAACACAGCTTTGTGGTTGTGAACGCTGGCCTCAAGTCTGAAGCCTATGTTCCTATCGAAGAATTCAAGAACGACCAGGGTGAACTCGAAGTTCAGCCTGGCGATTTCGTCTCGGTGGCCATTGACGCCGTCGAAAACGGCTACGGCGACACCATCCTGTCGCGCGACAAGGCCAAGCGCCTCGCCTCGTGGCTGTCGCTTGAGAACTCGCTCGACTCCGGCGAGTTCGTCACCGGCACCGTCAACGGCAAGGTCAAGGGTGGCCTGACCGTTCTCGTGAACGGCATCCGCGCCTTCCTGCCTGGTTCGCTGCTCGACACGCGCCCTGTCAAGGACATGAGCCCGTTCGAGGGCAAGACCATGGACTTCAAGGTCATCAAGCTCGACCGCAAGCGCAACAACGTCGTGCTGTCGCGCCGCGCTGTGGTTGAAGCCTCGATGGGCGAAGAACGCAGCAAGCTGCTGAGCACCCTGTCCGAAGGCGCCATCGTCACCGGCGTGGTCAAGAACATCACCGAATACGGTGCGTTCGTCGACCTCGGCGGCATCGACGGCCTGCTGCACATCACCGACATGGCATGGCGCCGTGTCCGCCACCCGAGCGAAGTCGTTCAGGTCGGACAAGAGCTGCAAGCCAAGGTCCTGAAGTTCGACGCCGAGAAGAACCGCGTTTCGCTGGGCATCAAGCAACTGGGTGATGACCCGTGGCACGGCGTGTCGCGCCGCTACCCGAACAGCACCCGCCTGTTCGGCAAGATCACCAACATCGCCGACTACGGCGCGTTTGTTGAAATCGAGCCGGGCATCGAAGGCCTGGTGCACGTGTCCGAAATGGACTGGACCAACAAGAACGTGGCTCCGAACAAGATCGTCTCGCTGGGCGACGAAGTCGAAGTCATGGTCCTCGAGATCGACGAAGACAAGCGCCGCATCAGCCTGGGCATGAAGCAGTGCAAGGCCAACCCGTGGGAAGAATTCTCGGGCACCGTGCAGCGCGGCGACAAGGTCAAGGGCCCCGTCAAGTCGATCACCGACTTCGGCGTGTTCATCGGCCTGTCGGCTGGCATCGATGGTCTGGTGCACTTGTCCGACCTGTCGTGGAACGAGCCGGGCGAAGCCGCCGTGCGCAACTACAAGAAGGGCCAGGAAGTCGAAGCGATCGTGCTGGCCGTCGACGTGGAACGCGAACGCATCTCGCTGGGCATCAAGCAGCTCGACTCCGACCCGTTCACCGCCTACACCTCGGTCAACGACCGCGGCCAGACGGTCACCGGCAAGGTCAAGACCGTGGACGCCCGTGGCGCTGAAATCCAGCTCAACGAGGACGTGACCGGCTACCTGCGCGCTTCTGAAATCAGCCGCGACCGCGTCGAAGACGCACGCAACGTGCTGAAGGAAGGCGACGAAGTCAACGCCCTGATCATCAACGTCGACCGCAAGACGCGTTCGATCCAGTTGTCGATCAAGGCCAAGGACAACGTCGACCAGCAAGAAGCCATGACCCGCCTGTCGCAGACCAGCGAGCGTGAGAACGCCGGTACGACCAGCCTGGGCGCACTGCTGCGCGCCAAGCTGGACAACAAGGGCGACGGCAACTAAGCCGCCGTTCTTGTCGCAACCCTGAAGCCGGGTCCACAGGAAGCAATGACGCGTTCCGACCTCGTCGCACGGCTGGCTGAGCAATTCGGCCAGCTGACGCATCGCGACACCGAGTTCGCCGTCAAGACCATCCTGGATGCGATGTCCGACGCGCTTGCGCGCGGGCACCGCATCGAGATCCGCGGTTTCGGCAGCTTCTCGATCAACCGCCGGCCGCCGCGTGTGGGGCGCAATCCCCGCTCCGGCGAGCAGGTGGTGATCCCCGAGAAGCTCGTCCCGCATTTCAAGCCCGGCAAGGCCCTGCGCGAAGCAGTGGATGCCAGGGCCACCTCCCTCGAAGAAGCAGCCGCTGCCGCGAACATCGAGCCCGCAGCCTGACGCGCTTCGGTCACCACGGCGCACGCCGTGTCTATGCATTTCATCGACACCCGGCCCCTAGAATCAGGCCCGGAGTTGCAATGAAAATTATTGTCTGGCTCATTCGAGCCGCCCTCTTCTTCATCCTGCTCGCCTTCGCACTGAACAACCAGCACGAAGCCAGCATCAAGTGGTTTTTCGGCCAGGAATGGCGAGCCCCGATGGTGTTCATCGTGCTGGGGGCCTTCACGCTCGGCTGCGCCTTCGGCGTGCTGGCGATGGTGCCCAGCTGGTGGCAACACCGCCGCGCCGCACGCAGCCGACGCGACGCGGTCGAAGACGACGAAACGCGGGACGCTCGCTCGGTCGACACGCCACCTCCCTCCGACTCCCGACTGCTGCAACATGAACTTTGACCTGCAATGGCTGCTGCTCGGCCTGCCCATCGCCTTTGCATTGGGGTGGATCGGCTCGCGCATGGACCTATGGCAATGGAAGCGTGAGCAGAAGGACTCACCCAAGGCCTATTTCAAGGGCCTCAACCTGCTGCTGAACGAGCAGCAAGACAAAGCCATCGACGCCTTCATCGAAGCCGTCCAGCACGACCCTGACACCACCGATCTGCACTTCGCGCTCGGCAACCTCTTTCGCCGCCGCGGCGAATACGAGCGCGCGGTGCGCGTGCATCAGCACCTGGTGAGCCGCGCCGACCTGCCGCGGGCCGAGCGCGACCGTGCACAGCACGCGTTGGCACAGGACTTCATGAAAGCCGGCCTGTTCGATCGCGCCGAAGAGGCCTACAAGGCGCTGGAGGGCACGGCCTTCGACACCGAAGCGCGCCTGGCCTTGCTCACCCTGCATGAGCGTTCTCGCGACTGGCACGCCGCCGTCGACGTGGCCCAAAAGCTCGAGCACAGCGGCACGGCCTCGTTCGCAGCACGCATCGCGCACTACTGGTGCGAGATCGCCTTAGAAGCCGATGCGCGCCAGCAATCGGCCCAGGCCGACGAGGCACTTCGCAGTGCTCGCGCCGCAGCCCCCAACGCAGCCCGGCCGCTCGTGCTGGCAGGCCAGCGCGCCCACAGCCGCGGCGACCATGCACAGGCCCTGCAACTGTGGGGCGAGTTGCTCGCCGCGCACCCGACCGCGTTCAACCTGGTGACACGCGACTATGCGACCAGCGCGCTCGCGTCGGGCGAGCAAGCGGCTGCGCTGGATCGCCTGCAAGCGCTGTATCGCCGCGCGCCGACGATGGACCTGCTGGCCGCCATCGCGACGCTCGATCCCGCACCCACCGCCCAGCGCCATCGCTTGCTGGCCCACCTGCAAGAGCAGCCCACGCTCTCGGCTGCCCAAGAGTTGCTGCGCCAGATGACCAGCGAAGGCACACCCCTCAGTGCCGACGAAGCGCAAAGCCTGCGTGCCGCCGTCAGCCGTGCCGCCAAGCCCCTGCAGCGCTACCGTTGCGCCGCTTGCGGCTTCGAGGCACAGCACTATTTCTGGCAATGCCCCGGCTGCCTGAGCTGGGACAGCTACCCGCCACAACGGCTAGAGGATTTGTGATGAGTTCAAACAAAATCACCCGCGAGCGCATGGCCGCGGCGCGCGTGCTGATAGTCGGTGATGCCATGCTCGACCGCTACTGGTTCGGCGCGGTCGATCGCATCTCTCCCGAAGCGCCAGTGCCGGTGGTGCGCGTCAACCGCGAAGAAGAACGCCTCGGCGGCGCTGCGAACGTGGCCTTGAACGCCAAGACGCTGGGCGCACAAGCCACGCTGCTGACCGTGGTGGGCCAAGACGAACCCGCGCGCAAGCTGCAGCAATTGCTCGAGCAGCAGGGCGTGAAGACGCTGCTGGGCCACGATCCGCAGCTCTACACCATCGTGAAGCTGCGCGTCATCGGCCGCTCGCAACAGCTGATCCGCGTCGACTTCGAGAACACGCCCGACCACGAGGTGCTGGCGAACATGCTCGGCGACTTCGAGCGTGCGCTGCCCGAGCACGATGCCGTGCTGTTTTCCGATTACGGCAAGGGCGGGCTGGAGCACATCCCGCGAATGATCGAGTTGGCGCGCAAGGCCGGCAAGCCGGTGCTGGTCGACCCGAAGGGCAGCGACTATTCACGCTACGCCGGCGCGACCGTCATCACCCCGAACCGCGCCGAGCTGGCGCAGGTGATCGGCAACTGGAGCAGCGAAGCGCAGCTCCATGAACGCGCCGAGGCGCTGCGCAAGGAGCTCGGCCTGACCGGTCTGCTGCTGACGCGATCGGAAGAAGGCATGTCGCTGTTCGATGCCGAGGGCGAAGCCCGCGTGCCCGCCCAGGCGCGCGAGGTATTCGACGTCACCGGTGCCGGCGACACCGTTATCGCCGCACTGGCCGCCATGCTGGCCTGCGGCCTCACGCTGCGCGACGCGCTGCCCATCGCCAACCGCGCGGGCGGCATCGTCGTCGGCAAGTTCGGCACCGCCAGCGTGAGCTACGAGGAGTTGTTCGAATGAGCAAGTTGCCGAGCCGTCTCAAAACTTGCGTCCCCCCTCGGGGGGCGGCGCGCAGCGCCAGGGGGTCGTCATGAAGATCGTCGTCACAGGCGCCGCCGGCATGATCGGCAGCAACATCGTTCACGGTCTCAATGCGCTAGGGCACGACGACGTGATCGCCGTCGACGACCTCACCGACGGCCCCAAGTACCGAAACCTGCTGGGCGCACGCATCAGCGATTACTTCGACAAGGCCGAGTTCTACAGCCGCTTCGCGCGTGGCGACTTCGGCAAGGTCGATGCGGTGCTGCACCAGGGCGCCTGCTCCGACACGATGGAGCACAACGGTCGCTTCATGCTCGACACCAACTACCGCTGTTCGAAGGACCTGCTCGACGCCTGCCAGGCCCAAGGCACGCGCCTGCTTTACGCCTCGTCGGCCGCCACGTATGGCGGCAGCGACACCTTCCGCGAAGAGCCTGCGTTCGAGCAGCCGCTCAACGTCTACGGCTACTCCAAGCTGCTGTTCGACAACGTCGTGCGCCGCATGCTGCCTGCCTCGACGACCCAAGTGGCCGGCTTCCGCTACTTCAACGTCTATGGCCCGCGCGAGCAGCACAAGGGGCGCATGGCCTCGGTGGCCTTCCACAACTTCAACCAGTTCCGCGAAGCGGGCAAGGTGAAGCTCTTCGGCGAGTACGGTGGCTATGGAGCCGGTGGGCAAACGCGCGATTTCATCTCGGTCGACGACGTGGTGGCGGTCAACCTCTGGTTCCTGCAGAACCCGGGCAGGAGCGGCATCTTCAATCTGGGCACCGGCCGCGCCCAGCCGTTCAACGACGTCGCCGTGGCGGTGGTCAACGCGTCACGCGCCGCCAAGGGCGAAGCCGCGCTGCCGCTGGCCGACCTGGTGAAGCTTGGCCTCATCGAGTACATCTCCTTCCCTGACGCATTGGTCGGCAAGTACCAGTGCTACACGCAGGCCGACATGACGCGGCTGCGCGCCGCCGGCTGCGACCACCGCTTCGCCGATGTGGCCACCGGTGTGACGCGCTATGTCGAGTGGCTGAGTCAGCAGAAAACCTGAGCATCGGCCCCACCCGAAAGGCGGCACTCCCGCGGCCCCGTTTCGGAGGCCCTCCCCAAGGGGAATGGCAAACGCACTTCGCATGACTACAGTCCCGCCAGGGGTGCGGAAGGGCCGCACTCCACAACAAGATCCTCAGGGAGTTATGTCATGTTCAAGAAGCTGTTGTGTGTGCTCGCCATGCTGTTCGCTACCACCGTTGCGTTCGCCGCGGTCGATGTGAACAAGGCCGATCAGGCCGCACTCGAATCCGTCAAAGGCATCGGCACCAAGGTGTCGGTGCGCATCCTCGACGAACGCAAGAAGTCGTCGTTCAAAGACTGGGCCGACCTGATGAGCCGCGTGAAGGGCATCAAGGAAGGCACGGCCACCAAGCTGTCGAAAGAGGGCCTGACCGTCAACGGCGCGAGCTTCGAAGCGCCTGCGGCCGCGGCCAAGAACCCGGCGAAGAAGAAGTAAGCCCCGCGTTCTTCTCTTCAAGCCACGACCTGCACGGCGCAATGCCTGCAGGTCGTTTTCATTCAAGCTCGGTGGTGTGGTAGTCGCTGTCGGCCACCGGGCCGCTGCGCGGCTTCGAGCGCCGCTCCCAGCCGAAGAAGGCAGTCACCTCGTCGCGCCGGGACATGGTGTCCGACACACCCAGCGCCACCAGTTCGCGTGTGTAGTCCGCTTCGAACAGCAGATAGCTCGCCAGCGCCGCGCCGCGCGTGTCGCTGCCCTTGCCCGTGACGCCGACGCCGCGCAGCAAGGCACGAATGGGCGTGGGCAAGGCATTCACGTGCTTTGCGGCCAGATCATCCAGGCGCTGCGACGGCGCGATCACCAGCACCTCGATCGGTCGCAGGCTCGTCGATGCCAGGGCCTCGGGCGGCAACAAGGCGAGTGTGTTGTTGATGCGCTGCAGGCGCTCCACGTCGACCGCCAGCGCGTCCAGGAAGATGTTGGACAAGGCATGGCCCGCAATCTGCGCAAAGTTCGGATAAGCGCTGCTGACCTTTCGCTTGCCCGGCGGCTCATGCATGCGGCCGGCACCCACCACGAGGATGCGCGTCGCGCCCAGGTGCACCGCCGGCGAGATCGGTGCCGACTGGCGCATCGAGCCGTCACCGAAGTACTCGGTCTCGCCGTCGAAGGGCAAGGGCACGGCCGGGAAGACGAAGGGGATCGCCGCCGAGGCCAGCAAATGCGGCACGGTGATGGGCACACGCACGGCCACCCGCTGCGATCGGTTCCAGGGCACGAACTCCTGCATCGAATCGTAGAAGGTGACGTGCGTGCCCGAGCTGTAGCTCGACGCGGTGACCGCCAGCGCCTGCAGATGGCCGGATTGCATGACGCCATGCAGCCGATCGACCGCCACCATCTTGTTCAGCAGGTCTTCGAGCGGCGAGTTGTCGAGCAGCGAGCGCAAGCGCGCGCGGCGCCAACGCGCAATGACCCAGCCCAGAGACATCATCGTGAGCCAACGTGCACCGGTGCGAATGACGCCGATGGTGTCGCTGCGGTAGACCTGCTCCGCGCGAAAGTCTTCCCACACCTGGACGATCGCTGCCACTGCGCCATCGAAATCGTCGCAATGCGTTGCCAGTGCTGCAGCATTGATGGCGCCGGCCGACGTGCCGGTGATCACCGGGAACGGGTTGCTGCGGTCCCAGGGTGCGGCATCACGCCGGATCTTCGCTATCGCCTTCAGCACGCCCACCTGGTAGGCGGCCCGGGCACCACCGCCCGTGAGGATCAGACCGGTCGTCGTCTTTGGCATGCCCCGCAGTGTAGACACGCCAGGCGCCTGCTGCGCTCGGGGCCTGCCCGGGTCGGCCCGTCAGCGATCAACCAGCCGCTTGATGGCTTGCCACAGGATCGGCGGCGTCAGGTTCTTGAGTACGAGCTGAAGGTGATCGACCCGGTCGTGCGCCAGGAACACCGTGGGCCGGTGCCCTTGCTCCGACAGCGGAAGACGATTGGAGTAGTAGTACGCCCCGAGCGAACGGCGCGTGCGGCCGGCCGGCGGCGTGAGCGACGCCAGGTGCCCGTGAAAACTGGTGAGCGTGTTGGGCAGCAACAGCGTGCGCCCGAACTCGGGCTGGATGGTCTTCACGCATTGGCTCGAATCGACGTCCCACAGTTCGAGCGCGCCCTGCCAGGCCGGGTCCCATTGCTTGTTGAGGTAGGTCAGCAGGACCATCTCGTTGCACAGGCCGGTGAGCGGGTGTCGGTCGAAGTCGCGATGGATCTGGAAACGGCCGCCTTCGCGCGATTCGTGCAAGCCGCCGCCATGCAGATGCGGGTCGGGCAACAGCGCCGCGATGCCCGTCACCGTGGAGAGCATCTCGACGAACCAGCCGGCGTTGACGATGCTGAAGTAAAGCGTGGCAGCGGGTCCAAAACGGATGCCTTGCGAACGATAGGTCTGCTCGCGCTTGGTGTGCACCGGCTTCAGGTCTGCATTTGCATAGAGGTCGAACTCTTCGTGAACCAGCTCCAGGAGCGTGGGGTTGAACCAGTCGCTCACCACCAGATGGGGAAAGGGCTTGGCCGACGCGAGTTGCATGCGCAAGCCGGCAAGGTAGTGAGGGTCCGCCAAGCGGCTGTCGACCAAATCCTCGAACGCCAGCCGACGGCCACGAATGCTGATGTGGTCGTGCGCCGGGTTCAGGTGGATTCCCGATTCCTCATGCTCATTCACAGCAGGTCACGATGTGCTGTCTCATGCAGCAACCATCGCAAGGATCACGCCCACCCCTCACGGGGCAGGCCCGGGCAACATCAAGGAAGTTTTGCAGCTCGCCGATAAATCTTGCGGCAGCAAGAAGCAGCGCCGGCTTTTGTGCAAGCGCACATGAATCGATCTATCGATCGCGGCCACCGTGGCGATGGTCATCGCGGTGATCGTCGTGACGACCATGGTCGCGGTCGTCATGGCGGTCATCTCGGCGATCGTCATGGCGGTGGTAGTGGCGCTGGTACCAGTCTTCGCGCACGAAGTACACCGGCTGGCCGCAGGCGTTGTAGCGGCCGCAGTACTTACGCCAGTTGCGCGAATGGCCTGGAGGCACGTGCAGATAGATCGGCGGCGGGGCCTGCACGGCCACCGGGGCCGGCACGATGATCATCGGCTGGCGGTACACCACCACAGGCGGCACCGGCGCCTGGCCGATGTCGATGCGGCCATAGACACCAGGTTGGTTGACGCTCACCGACACACCGACATCGGTGGCCAGCGCGGGCGCGGCAGCGGCGGCCAGCGCCAAGGGCAGGGTCAAGGACAGGGCCAGGTAAATTTTTCTCATTGCATATCTCCTGTGTTTGTCTGCGGGCAGACCCTTCTACAACGTTCGAAGGCCGCGCCTCGCCGACGCCCACCACGTCTCTATTCGTAAACCACTTTGGCTTTGCCGTGGCTCCCTTCCTGCCAGCGCGCCAACGCAGCATCGGTCGGGAAAAAGCGGCCTTCGTCGCCGAGGTCAAGCTCGCCACTGGCCGCATCGCGCTGCAGCACGAGCCGCACGCCGAGCCCCTGCGCCACCGGCCCTTGCTCGGTGGTGATGCGGCGGCTCGGGAATTCGCGCAGCACCTCGGCCACCGGCGGCACGCTGCCGTTCACTTCCACGCGCAGGTACTTGCCGAAGCGGCAGCGCGCAGTGGCCAGGTCCCACACCTGCTGCACGTTGAGCCGCATGCCGCCCGAGAAGCGATCAGGCTGCACCTTGCCCAGCACGACGATCAGCTCGTCGTCCTTCAGCAGCTCCTTGTTGGCGTTGAGCAGCTCTTCGTTGGCCACGGCCTCGATGTACTCGCTCTTGTCGTCGAGCTTGAAGATCGCGACACGGCCACGCTGGCCGTTGATCACCCGCAGGTCGCCGACGATGCCGGCCAGGATCTGCGGCTCGCGCGAGTCGATGAGGTCGGCGATCTTTCGCTTGGCGAACTGCCGCACCTCGGTTTCGCTCTGGTCGAACAGGTGGCCCGACAGATAGAAGCCCAGCGCCACCTTCTCCAGGCTCAGGCGCTCCTTGATGCTCCACGGTTCGGCGTGAACCAGGTCGGGCTCTTGCGTCGACGCGGCGTGAGAGTCGCCGAAGTCGAACAAGCCGCCCTGGTCGGCGTGCGCCGCTTGCGTGTCCGCATAGTCGAAGGCCAGGCCGATGCTCGCGACCATCATCGAGCGTTCGACATGCAGCAGGTCAAAGGCGCCGGCCTTGATCAGCGCCTCGACCGTGCGCTTGTTGATGCGGCTGCGGTCAACGCGCGCGCAGAAATCGAACAGGCTCTTGAACGGCCCGCCTTCATTGCGCGCGTTCACGATGGCCTCGATCGCGCTCTGCCCCGTGCCCTTCACCGCGCCAAGCCCGTAGCGCACGACCTTGTCGCTCACAGGCTCGAAGCGGTGGGTGCCGGTGTTGACGTTGGGCGGCTCGAAGGTGAGGCCCATCATCAACGCGTCGTCGTGGAAGATCTTCAGCTTGTCGGTGTCGTCGAGCGCGACGCTCATGTTGGCCGCGGTGAACTCGGCCAGGTAGCGCACCTTCAACCAGGCCGTGTGATACGCCAGCAAGGCATAAGCGGCGGCGTGCGACTTGTTGAAGCCGTAGCCCGCGAACTTCTCCATCAAATCGAATATCTCGTTGGCCAGCGGCTCGGCGATGTTGTTCTTGGCCGCACCCTCGGCAAACGTGGCGCGGTGCAGCGCCATCTCTTCGAGCTTCTTCTTGCCCATGGCGCGGCGCAAGAGGTCGGCGCCGCCCAGCGAGTAGCCGCCCAGGCGCTGGGCGACCTGCATCACCTGCTCCTGGTAGACCATGATCCCGTAGGTTTCTTCCAGCACCTCTTTCATCAGAGGATGGGGGTAGTCCACCGCCTCCTTGCCATGCTTGCGCAAGCAGAAGCTCGGGATCAGGTCCATCGGGCCCGGCCGATACAGCGCCACCAACGCGATGATGTCTTCGAACACGCTGGGCTTGGCCTCTTTCAGCATGCGCTGCATGCCCGAGCTTTCAAGCTGGAACACGGCAACGGTCTTGCCCTCGCTCATCAGCTTGTAGGCACCGCGGTCGTTGAGCGGGATGTTCTCGAGCAGGAAGTCGCGCTGGTCGGCGTGGCGGGCGCGGATGAATTCCTTCGCCATCTCGAGAATGGTCAGCGTGGCCAGGCCCAAGAAGTCGAACTTCACCAGGCCGATGGCCTCGACGTCGTCTTTGTCGAACTGGCTCACCGCACTGTCGCTGCCGGGCTGCATGTAGAGCGGGCAGAAGTCGGTGATCTTGCCCGGCGCGATCAGCACGCCGCCGGCATGCATGCCGATGTTGCGCACGATGCCTTCCACACGCTCAGCGAGCGACAGCAGCTCGGCCACTTCTTCTTCGTTCTTCTCGCGCTGCTCGATCTCGGGCGCCTCGGTGCGCGCATAGATGACGCCGGAATCGGGCTTGTCGCCGGGGCGCCTGAGCGTCACCGTCTTGCCCGGCGGCGCCGGCACGAGCTTGGCAATGCTGTCGACGTGGCCGTAGCCCATGCCGAGCACGCGGCCCACGTCGCGCAGCGCGGCCTTGGCGGCCATGGTGCCGAAGGTCGCGATCTGGCTCACGGCATCGCGGCCGTATTTGTCCTTCACGTAGTCGATCACGCGGTCGCGGTTGCCTTGGCAGAAGTCGATGTCGAAGTCGGGCATCGACACGCGGTCGGGGTTCAGGAAGCGCTCGAACAGCAGGTTGTAGCGCAGCGGGTCGAGGTCGGTGATCTTCAGCGCATAGGCCACCAGCGAGCCGGCACCCGAACCCCGGCCCGGCCCCACCGGGCAACCGTTGTTCTTGGCCCAGATGATGAAGTCGGCCACGATCAGGAAGTAACCCGGGAAGCCCATCTTCAGGATGGTCGAGATCTCGAACTCAAGCCGATCCACATAGCGCGGCAGCTGCTTCGTGCGCTCGGTCTCGTCGGGGTAGAGCTGGGCCATGCGCTCCTTCAACCCTTCGTGCGAGGCATGGCGGAAGTAGGCTTCCGGTGCCATGCGCTCGCCGTTCACTTCGGGTGTCGGGAAGTCGGGCAGCTGCGGCTTGCCCAGCACGAGAGACAGGCTGCAACGCCGCGCGATCTCGACCGTGTTCTGCACCGCGCTCGGCAGGTCGGCGAACAGCGCTTCCATCTGCGCCTGCGTCTTGAAGTACTGCTCGCGCGTGAAGCGCTTGATGCGTCGGGGGTTGGTCAGCGTCTCGCCTTCGGCCACGCAGACACGCGCCTCGTGCGCTTCGAAATCTTCGGGCGTCTGGAACTGCGCGGGGTGCGTGGCCACCACCGGCAGCTTCATCTGCGCGGCCAGCGGCACGGCGGCGCGCACATGTGCCTCGTTGCTCGGCATGCCGGCGCGCTGCACCTCGATGTAGAAGCGCTGAGGGAAGGTTGCCGCCAGCCGCGTGGCCACGGCCTGGGCGCGCTGCGTGTCCTGCGCCATCAAGGCCTGGCCGATGGCGCCCTGCTCCGCGCCCGACAGCGCGATCAAGCCTTCGTTGAGCGCCGTCAACCATTCCCACTTGAGCCACGCCTGGCCGCGGCCCGTGGTGTCGAGCCAGCCGCGCGAGATCAGTTCGCACAGGTTGAGGTAACCGGTCTTGCTTTGCACCAGCAGCAGCAAGCGGCTGGGCTGCTTGTCGCCTTCGGTCGGCTCCATCCACACATCGGCGCCGATGATCGGCTTGACGCCTTTCTTGCGCGCCGCGCTGTAGAACTTGACGGTACCGAAGAGGTTGGACAAGTCGGTGATGGCGAGCGCGGGCTGTCCATCGCCTGCGGCGGCACCCACCAACTCGTCGATGCGCAAGGTGCCGTCGACAACAGAAAACTCGGTGTGGGTGCGCAGGTGAATGAAGGCCATCCGGGCATTTTAGGGACGCGCTGCCTCCGTAAAATCACCGGTGTGAAACCAATTCTGAACATCTCGGCCTACCGCTTCGTGCCCTTGACGGACACGCTTGCCCTGCGCGAGAGCATCCGCTCACAAGCCGATGCATTGGCCCTGAAGGGAACGGTGCTGCTGGCCGAAGAAGGCATCAACCTCTTCCTGGCCGGCACGCCCGACAAGCTGCGCGCCTTCGTGGCCTGGCTGCGTGAAGACACGCGCTTCGCCCCGCTGGCGCCGAAAGAGAGCTGGTCCGACAGCGTGCCCTTCGGCAAGCTGCTGGTGAAGGTCAAGCGCGAGATCATCCGCATGAACCACCCGGCGACCCAGCCGACCAAAGGCCGCGCTCCGGCGGTCGATGCCCAGACCCTGGCACGCTGGCTCGACGCCGGGCACGACGATGACGGCCGGCCCGTGGTCACGCTCGACACGCGCAATGCCTTCGAGATCGGCCACGGGCGCTTTCGCAACGCGATCGACTGGCACATCGACAAATTCAGCGAGTTCCCTGCCCAGGTGTTGGCGCACCGCGGCGAGCTGCAAGGCAAGCGCGTGGTGAGCTACTGCACCGGCGGCATCCGCTGCGAGAAGGCCGCGATCTTCATGGCCGAAGCGGGCATCGAGAACGTGGTGCAGCTCGACGGCGGCATCCTGAAGTACTTCGAAGAAGTAGGCGGTGCGCACTTCGACGGCGATTGCTTCGTCTTCGACGAACGCGAGGCGCTCGACGCCGCGCTCGACCCGCAGCGCTAGCGCGTCAGGAGTTCAGCACTTCCAGCACGTCGGAGCGGAACTCGCGCTGGAAGAGGATGTAGATCACCCCCGCCGTGGCGAGCACGAAGATCAGCGGCGAGAAGAACCACCCCACCGCAGCGAACGACAGGTAGTACGCACGCAGGCCATCGTTGAAAGTCTCGGCCGCCATGCCCACCACGCCGCCGGCCTTCTTGGCGAAGGCCTGGCGCTGCTCTTCACCGGCAGCGCCAAGCGCCTCGAGCTGCTTGGCCTCGGGCGCCGCTGCGATGAGCAAGGCGCCGAAGGTGTATTGCCGCATAGACCAGGTGAAACGAAAGAACGCGTAGACGAAGATCACCAGCAGCAGCACGAGCTTCAAATCGAAGATCAGCACCGAGGTGCGTGCGGCGAACGGGATCTCGCGCACCAGCTCGCTCGCCTTGTCGCTGGTGCTCAGCACCGCGAGCAGGCCACCGATGACCAGGATGGTGGTGGAGGCGAAGAACGACGGGCTGGTCGACAGGTTCTGGATCACCACGCCGTCGAGCACACGCACCTCGCGGTAGGTGGTCTGCATCATCCACAGGCGGCGAATGCGGTTGGTGCTGGCCAGCACCGAGGGCTTGGTCTGCGAGCGGTCGCGCGCGAACCAGGCGTAGCCTGCCCAGGCCGCAAAAAAGGCCGCCAGTGCGGCCCAATCCGACCACGGCAAGATGCTAAAGAGCTTCAACACAGTGTCCATGCGGCGCACTGTATCAAGCCCTCCCTGCAAGGAGGCGGGGCGCTCGTGTGGCCGAGCGCCCGCCTTCCACCGTCACTTGAACAACAAGCGAACTCAGGCAGCCAGATCGAAGACGATGACCTCGGCGTCATGCCCATCTTCAAGCCGAAGCGTGGGCTCTTGGTCGAGCAGCACGGCATCGCCGGCCGTGGCCTCGCGGCCGTTGACCTTCAACGATCCGCGCGCCACCTGCACGTAGGTGCTGCGGCGCACGTCGAGCGGCAGCTCGGCCTTCTCGGCACCGTCGAAGAGCCCGGCGTACAGCGACGCATCGGCATGCACGGTCACCGAGCCGTCGCGCCCGTCGGGGCTGGCGACGAGGCGCAGGCGGCCGCGCTTGTCGGCGTCGGTGAAGCTCTTCTGCTCGTAGCCGGGCACGATGCCGCGCTCGTTCGGCAGCAGCCAGATCTGCAGGAAGTGCGTGGTCTCGTTGGCCGCGTGGTTGAACTCGCTGTGCTGGATGCCACGGCCCGCGCTCATGCGCTGCACGTCGCCCGGCACGATCTGCGCGCCGTTGCCCATGCTGTCCTTGTGGCCCAGCGCGCCCGAGAGCACGTAGGAAATGATCTCCATGTCGCGGTGGCCATGCGTGCCGAAGCCGGTGCCGGGGGCGATGCGGTCTTCGTTGATGACGCGCAGATTGCCCACACCCATGCGATCGGGGTGGTAATAGTCGGCGAAAGAGAAGCTGTGAAACGACTTGAGCCAGCCGTGGTCGGCATAGCCGCGTTCACACGATTTGCGAAGGGTGATCATGGTGTGTTGTGTCGTCCTTTCGAAGACTTGAATTTAGGCCGCCGGCGCCCGTTGCGGCAGGGTTGCGGGTTGAAGCATCCGTTCAAATAAGATGAACCCGCCCGCCCCCTGGATCCCGCCAATGACGAATGCCCGCAACGTGCTGACCCCCGAAGCCCTCTCGATGATGGACGTCATCGCACGCACCGGCAGCTTTGCCGCGGCGGCGCGCGAGCTGGGCAAGGTGCCTTCGGCCCTCACCTACAACGTGCGCCAACTCGAAGATGCGCTCGACGTGCTGCTGTTCGACCGCCGCTCGCGCCAGGCCAAGCTCACGGCCGCCGGCGACGAGCTGCTGAGCGAGGGCCGCCGCCTGCTGGAGCAGGTCGACGCCGTGGCCAACCGGGTGAAGCGGGTCGCCACCGGGTGGGAGACCCAGCTCACGATCGCGGTTGACGGCGTGATGTCGCGCACCACCCTGTTCGAGCTGTGCGAATCGTTCTACGCGTTGAACCAGGGCGCTCCGGCCGAAACAGCCGGCGGGCCGGGTACGCGCTTGCGGCTGCGCACCGAGGTGTTGGCAGGCACCTGGGAAGCACTGGTCAGCGGCCAGGCCGATCTGGCGATCGGCGTGGCCGTCGATCGCATCACGCCGCCGGGCATTCACATGCAGGTGCTGGGCGCCATGAACTTCGTGTTCGCCGTGGCGCCTCACCACCCGCTGGCGAGTTTCGAAGGCGTGCTGGCCGATGCCGACCTGATCCGCCACCGCGCCGTCGCCGTCGCCGATTCGGCGCAGCGCATGACCCCGCTGACGGTGAACCTGCTGCCGGGGCAAGACGTGCTGACGGTGGCCACCATGCAGAACAAGATCGAGGCCCAGCTGCGTTGCCTGGGCTGCGGTTTTCTGCCCGAGCCACTGGCCCGGGAGCACATCGCCGCCGGCCGGCTGGTCGTGAAGCAGGTAGAACGGCCCAGCTCGCTCGCGCGCCTGGGCTACGCATGGCGCAGCGTGCCGGCCGGCAGCCCGTCTCGCAAACCGCAGATGGGCCTCGCGTTGCGCTGGTGGCTCGCGCAGCTGGAAAGCGAAACGACACGCCACGCACTGCTCGAAAGGCATGGCGGCCTGATCCCGCTCGGCGGGGCTTGAGGCCCATGAGCTATCGCGGCAGGTTCGCGCCGTCGCCCACCGGCCCGCTGCACGCCGGCTCGCTGGTGGCCGCGCTGGCCAGCTGGCTGGACGCCAAGGCGAGCGGCGGCACCTGGCTCGTGCGCATCGAAGACGTGGACACGCCTCGCTGCGTGCCGGGCGCTGACCGCTTGATCCTGTCGCAACTCGCGACCTGCGGGCTGCACCCCGACGAACCGCCGGTATGGCAGTCGCAGCGCGGCGGGCTGTACCAGGCCGCGCTCGATCGCAGGGCGCAGATGGGGCAGACCTACCCATGCGGCTGCACGCGCGGCAACATCGCCCAGGCCCTCGCAGCCGCGGGTCGCCACAAGCCGCGCCATGGCGAACTCGTCTACCCAGGTACCTGCCGGCACGGACTGAATGGCAAGCTGCCGCGCGCCACGCGCGCGCTCAGCTGCCGGCGTGATGAGTCGGACGTCCACATCGAGTGGCCGGACCGCCGGCTGGGCACTCAACGGCAGAACCTCACGCAAGAGGTCGGCGACTTCGTGCTGCACCGCGCCGACGGCCTGTGGAGCTACCAGCTCGCGGTGGTGGTCGACGATGCCGACCAAGGCATTACGGATGTGGTGCGCGGCGAAGACCTGGTAGACAACACGCCACGGCAGATCCACCTGCAGCGCCTGCTGGGCTTGCCGACACCGCGCTACCTGCACACGCCGCTGGTACTGGGCGAAAACGGCGAGAAGCTCTCGAAGCAGAACGGAGCGCGCAGCCTCGACGTCGCCGACCCGCTGGCGGCGCTGCAGCGGGCGGCGTCGGCACTGGGCTTGGCCGAAGCAGGATCAGCCCGCGACGTGGCCTCGTGGCTCGCGCAAGCCATCGCGGCTTGGCACGACCGGTGGCCTGCCGAGAAGCGCTGATTCAGCCCTTGGCAAGATGAGTGTCGCGCCCGGCACTCCGGGTAGCATTCATGCTCTTCAAAACGCTTACACAGGGCTTCCCACCATGCAAACCACCGCCTCCGGCCTCCAGTACGAAGACACTACGCCCGGCACGGGTGCCGAAGCCAAGGCCGGCCAGCACGTGTCCGTGCACTACACCGGCTGGCTCTACAACGATGGCGTCAAGGGCGCCAAGTTCGACAGCAGCAAAGACCGCAACGACCCCTTCCAGTTCGGCCTCGGCGCCGGCATGGTCATCAAGGGTTGGGACGAAGGCGTGCAAGGCATGAAAGTGGGTGGCACGCGACTGCTGGTGATTCCGCCTGAACTGGGCTATGGCGCACGCGGCGCTGGTGGCGTGATCCCGCCGAACGCCACGCTGATCTTCGAAGTCGAACTGCTCGGCGTTTGAGCCGACCAGACTCTTCATGCCTATCCGGTACGACATCACCCACACCACGGTCTATCGCTACGCCAAGCCGGTGACCTTCGGCGAGCACCGGGTGATGTTTCGTCCGCGCGAGAGCCACGACCTGCGCGTACTCGCTACCGACCTGGAAGTCAGCCCCGAGGCATTGGTGCGGATGATCCAGGACCCGTACTCCAACTCGGTGGCGCTGGTGCAGCCACTGGGCGAGGCCACCGAGCTGAAGATCGAGTGCTCGTTCACCATCGAGCACGCGCACAGCAACAACCTGGAGCTGCCGCTGTCGCCATCGGCCGAGTTCTTCCCGTTCGCCTATTCGGTCGACGAGCGCTTCGACCTCGAGCACTACCTGCGCCCGCACCACGATGACCCCGAAGGCAAGCTCACGGCCTGGGCGCGCCAGTTCATCCGCACCGACGGGCCCACCGGCACGCGCGACCTGCTGGTGCAGATGAACCAGCACATCCGCGACGAGCTCACCTACATCGCACGCGACGAAGAAGGCACGCAGAGCCCGCTGATCACGCTGGCGCGCGGCAGCGGCAGTTGCCGCGACTTCGCGCTGTTGATGATGGAGGCTGCACGCCGGCTGGGTGTGGCCACGCGTTTCGTGTCCGGCTATCTCTACGACCCTTCGCTGGACGAAGAGAACGATGAAGCCGGCGACTCGGCCGTGGTCGGCGCGGGCTCCACCCACGCCTGGCTGCAGGCTTATCTGCCGGGCGCCGGCTGGGTGCCGTTCGACCCCACCAACAACCTGCTCGGCGGCTACCACCTCGTGCGCGTCGGTGTGTCGCGCGATCCCAAGCAGGCCGCGCCGATCTCAGGCAGCTGGTACGGGGAACCCGACGCCTATGTGGGGCTCGATGTCGTGGTGCGCGTCAAGCGCATCTGACCAACGTCTCGCGGACGCCAAGAAAAAGGGCTCGCAATGCGAGCCCTTTTTGTCAGCGCTGAATCGACTCAGCGGCTGAAACCACCTTGGCGCGGACGCTGCGGCTTGTTGAAGCCGCCCTTGGCCGGTGCGCCAGCCGGCTTGCGCGGCGCGAAGCCGTTGGCGTTGCGATCGACCGGTGCGCGGTCGAAGGCCCCACGCTGTGCCGGCTGGCCGTTCGGAATGAACACGCTGTTGTGGCGGTCGTTCGGGCGGTCAGGGCTGAAGCGGTTGTTCTGCGCGCTGTCACGATCGAAGGGTGCACGGTCGCGGTCGAACGGAGCGCGGTCACGTGGCGGGAAGCCTTCGCCGGCGCGTTGATGCGCCGGCTTGCCGAAGGGCTTGTGGCCGAAGCTCTTGCCGGGACCCGACGGACGGCCTTGGCCGAACGACTTGCCGCCGCCACCGAACTTGTTGTCGGCACGCGGCGCGAACATGCGCGGCTCGGGGCTCTTGGGCTCCAGGCCGACGATGGTCGCGACAGGAATGTTCTGCGTGGTGAATTGCTGGATGCGGCGGATCATGCCGCTGTCCATGCGCTCGGCCAGCGTCACCGCCAGGCCATTGCGGCCGGCACGGCCGGTGCGGCCGATGCGGTGCACATAGTCTTCAGCCTTCATCGGCAGACCGTAGTTGATAACGTGGCTGATGCTGGGCACGTCGATGCCGCGTGCGGCCACGTCGGTTGCGACAAGCACCTTCAGCTGCTTGTTGCGCAGGCCCTGCAGCACGCGGGTGCGGCGGCCCTGCGGCATGCCGCCGTGCAGCGAGGCCACAGCATGACCCATGTCGGCCAGGCGGTCGGCCAGCCAATCGGCGTCACGCTGGGTGCTGGTGAACACCACGGCCTGTTCCATTTCCTTCTCGGTCAGGATGTGGTCGAGCAGCGCATCTTTATGCGACTTGTTGTCGGCCCAATGCAGGCGCTGTTCGATGTTTTCGTGGGTGTCGGTGTGCGAGGCCACGTCGATGCGCAATGGGTCGCGCAGCAGGTCCTGCGCCAGGCGACCGACGTTGCCGCCGAAGGTGGCGCTGAACATCACCGTCTGACGGCTTTGCGGCAGGTTGTCGACGATGTGGCGGATGTCATCGATGAAGCCCATGTCGAGCATGCGGTCGGCTTCGTCGAGCACCAGCATCTCGACGCTCTCGAGAATCGCCTTGCCCGATTGCATGTGGTCCATCAGGCGGCCGGGGGTCGCGATCAGGATGTCGAGCGGGCCGCGCAGCGCCTTCAGCTGGGCGCCATAAGGCACGCCGCCGACGACGGTGGTCACGCGCAGGCCTTGCACATGGCGACCGTACACGGTCGCAGCCTTGTCGACTTGCATTGCCAGTTCACGGGTGGGCGCCAGCACCAGGATGCGCGGGCCGTAGACCACGCCCTTTTCGCGGCGCTTGGTGTTGTCGCCGCGGGCGGCGAGGATGCGTTGCAGCGCGGGCAGCACGAACGCAGCAGTCTTGCCGCTGCCGGTGCTGGCCGAGACCATCAGGTCTTTGCCTTCGAGTGCGGGCGGAATCGCCTGCGCTTGGACTTCAGTGGCGGTGGTGTAACCCGAATCGGTCACGGCGCGGAGAAGGGCTTCTTGGAGGCCCAGGGTATCGAAACTCATCGTCTTCTTTCTTCACATAACAATGCCTGCGCACCGATGGGTACGCAAAAGCATCGCAGGCCGCCTACTTGGGCAGAGGCCTGCTGATCAGTCGCTGGGGAGAAGGTCCGAACCCACACCGGCAGCTTGGCGCCGGTGGGCGGGTGCAAAGGAACAGTCAAAGCGACGGCATCGCCGCCAACCGTTCCCTTGGCAATACACCAGGGGGCTTCGAACAGGCCGCGCAACTTGCGTTGCGGGAAGACTCGATGAGGTCAGAGGGGATGAACGAAACGCTGCAGCCAGATGGTCCTGCAGCGAAGCCTGTGATTCTAGCAGACATCCGGGTTTTCACCAGGAGTTTGTTCAGCAGGGCCGTTCAAGCGATAGACTGGGCGCTGGTCGGCAGTTCACCCAGGTGTCGTCGCGCTGCTTGTCAGCGATCTGAACCTGCCACGGTTTCCCTTCGGCTCATGGTCACGTCCCGCGTGCGCCCGGCCGGCAATGACGATCCCCGGCACCCCGCAAGGGTGGCGCGCACGTCAGATGGAGACCTTTCATGACTCGTGTCTTGCTGCCGTTGCAAACGGCCGATCTCTCTTCTTTCGCCAAATCGCTGGCGCAACAACTCGCCGAAGCCTCGCACCCGCCCGGCCACCAATCGCTGCTGAACATGCTGGCGCGCGCCGCCGGGCACCGCAACCTGCAAAGCCTGCGCGCAGCGCAGCGTCCACCACGCCTGGGGCCTGTCAGCCAGGGTGACGAGCCGCCGGCACTGCCGCTCAGCCACACGGCCCGCAAAGCATTGACGCAGTTCGACAGCCGCGGGCGCCTGGCTCGCTGGCCGCACAAGTATTCGGTGCAGCGCCTGGCGATGTGGGTGCTGTGGACGCGCTTCGACGGGCGCCGCATCTACATCGAACGCGAGGTCAACGACATCCTGAAAGCCTGGAGTGCCTTCGGTGATCACGTGACCCTGCGGCGAGAACTGGTCAACATGAAGCTGCTGGCCCGCAAGAGCGATTGCTCCGAATACCTCAAGCAGCTGCCTCAACCCAACGACGAAGTGCGCGCCTTGATCCAGGCCTGGCGAGGCTTGTCGCGGGCTACTTGATCAGGAAATGCTCGCGGTAATACGCGAGTTCGTCGATCGACTCGTGAATGTCGGCCAGCGCCGTGTGCGCCTGCGCCTTCTTGAAGCCGGCGAGGATCTCGGGTTTCCAGCGCTTGGCCAACTCCTTCAGCGTACTAACGTCGAGGTTGCGGTAGTGGAAAAAGGCTTCCAGCTTGGGCATGTAGTTGGCAAGAAAACGCCGGTCCTGGCAGATGCTGTTGCCGCACATGGGCGACGTGCTCTTGGGCACGTAACGCTTCAGGAACTCGATCACCTGGGCTTCGGCGCTGGCTTCGTCGACGGTGGAGGCCTTCACGCGGTCGATCAGGCCGCTCTTGCCGTGGGTGCCCTTGTTCCAAGCGTCCATCGCGTCCAGGGCCGCATCGGTCTGATGCACTGCGAAAACCGGCCCTTCGACGCGCTGGGTCAGGTTGGCGTCGGTCACGACGACAGCAATCTCGATGATGCGATCGGAGTCCGGGTACAGGCCCGTCATTTCAAGGTCGATCCAGACCAGATTCTGGTCGCTGCTGGCGAGGGTGGCGTTTGAGGTGTCGGTCATCGGGTTCTCCTTGAGGGCATTCTCGCAGCCTACACTTGGAGCCTATGCAAAGTACCGCGCTCACCCTGCTCTTTGCGGCGGCCTTGATGGCCTCGCTGCTCGTCAAGTTCTGGCTGTCCACGAGGCAGATGCGCCACGTGGCCGCGCATCGAGATGCGGTGCCGGCGCCCTTTGCGCAGACCATCACGCTGGCCGCGCACCAGAAGGCCGCCGACTACACGCTGGCCAAGGGCCGCTTCGGCTTGCTGACCACCGCCTTCGGGTCGGCGGTCTTGCTGGGATGGACGCTGCTGGGCGGCCTGGATGCATTGAACGTGCTGGTGCGCGACGCCGTCGAGCCGCGTTTCGGTTCCATGACCTACCAGCTCGCGTTGCTGGCGGCCTTCACGATCATCGGCAGCCTGCTCGACCTGCCCTTCGAGCTGTACAGCACCTTCCGCCTAGAGCAGCAGTTCGGATTCAACAGGGTGACGTGGAAGCTCTACGTTACCGACATGCTAAAAAATGCAGTAGTTGGAGTGGCATTGGGGCTGCCAATTACGGCCGTCATTCTGTGGCTGATGGCTGCGGCCGGCTCGTTCTGGTGGCTGTGGGCTTGGTGCGCGTGGATGGGCTTCAATCTGCTGGTCATGCTGGTATATCCCATGCTAATCGCCCCCTGGTTCAACAAGTTCGAGCCCCTCACCGACGAATCGCTGAAGACGCGCGCGCAGTCGCTGATGAAGCGTTGCGGCTTCACTGCCAAGGGCTTCTTCGTAATGGATGGCAGCAAACGCTCGGGCCACAGCAACGCCTACTTCACAGGCATGGGCAGATCCAAGCGTGTGGTCTTCTTTGACACCCTGCTCAAGCAACTGAGCCCCGATGAGTTGGAAGCCGTGCTCGCCCACGAACTCGGCCATTTCAAGCACAAGCACGTGACGAAGCGCATCGTCACGATGTTCGCCATCAGCCTGGCCGGCTTTGCGCTGCTGGGCTGGCTGTCCGGCCAGGCTTGGTTCTTCACCGCGTTGGGCGTGCGGCCCTCGCTCGGCGTGCCGAATGACGCGCTGGCCCTGCTGCTGTTCCTGATGGTCGTGCCGGTGTTCGGCTTTTTCGTCTCGCCGATCTTTGCGCAGTTGTCGCGCAAGCATGAGTTCCAGGCCGATGCCTATGCCTGTGCACAGTCCAGTGGGCAGGATTTGGCTGCGGCTTTGCTGAAGCTGCATGAAGACAACGCCTCGACGCTGACGCCCGATCCGCTGTACGTGCGCTTCTATTATTCGCATCCGGCGGCGTCGGAACGACTGGCCGCCATCCAACTTCAAGGGAGCTGAGCCATGACCAACCTGCTGCATCAGAAATGCCAGGTAGAAAACACTCATGCGTTGACCGACACCGAGGTCCGCAATCACTTGGCGCAGGTCAGCGGCTGGCATCTGGCGAGCGGCGCCATCGAGAAGACCTTCTCCTTCAAGAACTACTACGAGACCATCGCTTTCGTGAACGCGCTGGCCTGGATCGCGAACACCGAAGACCATCACCCTGAACTCGCCGTCAGCTACGACCGCTGCACGGTGCGCTTCAATACGCATTCAGCGAACGGCATCTCGATCAACGACTTCATCTGCGCGGCCAAGGCCGATGCTTTGGTGGCCTTTGTCGGCTGACGTTTTCGCGGCGGTTCGTTGAGCAAGTTCGCTTCGCTCGACCTGGGGCTGGTGGTGGCCGGATACGGCCGCCACTACATCGTCGAATCTCCAGAAGGCACGCGCATCATCTGCCACCCGCGTGGCAAGAAGAGCGACTGCGTGGTCGGCGACCGCGTGCGCTGGCAAGCCACCGGCGACGAAGGCGTGATCGAGCATGTGGAGCCGCGCCGCAACCTGCTGTTTCGCCAGGACGAGTGGAAGACCAAGTCCTTCGCGGCCAATCTCGATCAGATCCTCGTGATGGTGGCCAGCGAACCGGTGTTCAGCGAGTCGCAGCTGGCGCGTGCGCTGATGGCGGCCGAAAGCGCTGGCATCGCCGCACGCATCCTGCTTAACAAGGCCGATCTGCCGCAGATCGACGCAGCCCGCGAGCGCTTGAAGCCGTATTCGGCCATGGGTTACGACGTGCAGGAAGTCGCTCTCAAGGCACGGCCCGCCGACGCACGGCAACAACTCGATGAGTTGCTTGCAAACAAGGCCACCCTCGTTCTCGGCCCCAGCGGCACGGGCAAGAGCACGCTGATCAACCTGCTGGCTCCCGATGCGAAAGCGCAGGTAGGTGAAATCTCGCAGGCCCTGAACTCCGGCAAGCACACGACGACAACGACCCAGTGGTACTGGCTGGACGCCGCGCGCCGCACGGGCCTGATCGATTCACCCGGCTTCCAGGAATTCGGCCTGCGCCAAATCAGCGCGCAGGAATTGCCTCGCTTGATGCCGGACCTCGACTACGCATCCAAGCTCTGCAAGTTCTACAACTGCACGCATCTCCATGAGCCCGGTTGTGGAGTGCGAACCGCCGTGGAGCGCGGGGACATCACTGGGCCGCGTTATCGCATCTACACCGAGATCTTTGCCGAGCTGTCTCAGTCCCGGCACTGACCGATCGCTAACCGATCAGGTTGGCCAGCGACAACAAGGCCAGCAGTAGCATCCACAGCACCACCGAGCGCCACACCAGGCCGACGATGCTGCGCAGGTGATCGAGCTGCGGCAACGCTCCAGGGGTCGAGCCTTCTGCGCCCATCGTTTCGTCCGTGATGCCGGCATCGAAGGTCTTGGACCGATCGGGCGTCACGCCCGGGGCCGCACTGCCGCCGAGTTGCACGCCGACCGCACCGGCCGCGGCGGCCAGGATGATGCCCTCGTTGGCGTGCTTCCACAGCCCCGCGTCGCGTCGCCAGCAAGTCACGGCTTCTTCGAAGTTGCCCACCACCGCAAAACCGAAGGCGGTGAGACGGGCCGGCAGGTGGTCGATCAGCCCGAACAGGCGCTGCGACAGCGCCAGCAGGCGCTCGTTGCTCGGCACACCGACGACGCGGCTCTTGAACGCCCAGTAACGGCTGGCGAACTCGGCCATGCGGTACAGCACCGCGCCCGCGGGGCCGAAACCCAAGGTCGACAGCACCACAAACCAGAAGAACACACCGAACACGTGCCGATGCGCCGCGAGCAGCGAGTGCTCGATCACGTGGCGCAGCAGCTCAGTGCGCGGCAGCTCGCTCGCATCAAGGTGCCGCCATTCGGCGAGCAACGTGCGGGCGGTGGCCTCATCGCCTCGCTGCAGCGCGTCGCGAATGTCGGTGAAGTAATGGCTGAACTGGCGAAAGCCCATCGTCACGTAGAGCACGGCCACGTTCCACACCAGCGCCAGCAGCAGGTTGAAATGTGCGATGGCCAGGTAGATCGCCCACGAGGCGAGAGCCGGCACAAGCGCGGTGACGCCCCACACCACCCAGGCGTGGTGGTCCTTGCCCGCGTCGAAATTGCGGCCGGTCCAACGCATCCAGCCCGTCAAGGCATCGTGGACGAAGTTGCTGCGTGGCAGGGGTTTCAGCTGCTCGACGAGCAGCGCAAACAGGACGGCAAAAAAGCTCATGTGCCGGGATGATAGCGGCGGGTTTTCAAGCGACGAGACTACGCCGCGAGAAAGCGATAGAGGTTGCGCAGCATCGCCGCCGTCGCACCCCAGACGAAGTAGCGTCGAGCTTGCCCGGCCGCGTCGACGCCCATCCATGGCATGGAGAGGAACTCGCGCTTGCTGCCGTTGACTTCGATCGCATGCCAGCGGTGGTTGGCCGGGTTCATCAGGAAGGACAAGGGCACTTCGAAGACCTCGGCCACCTCGAACGGGTCGATGCGGATGCTGAAATCCGGCAGCACCAGCCCGACAACGGGTGTGACGATGAATCCGGTGCCCGTGGTATAGGTCGGCAGCTGGCCGATCACGTCGACTTGGTCGGGCGAGAGGCCAATTTCTTCCTGGGCCTCTCGCAGCGCCGTGGCGACGGCATCGGCATCTTCAGGTTCGGCACGCCCGCCGGGAAAGCTCACTTGGCCAGGATGGTCAGTGAGGTGGTCGGTTCGCTGCGTCAGCAACACCGCCAAGCCCTCGTCGCGCTCCACCAGCGGCACCAACACCGAGGCATGCGTCGGTTTTCGCCCGGTGAATTGCCGCTCGACGGCAATCTCCGGCGACCACACCGGTGGCCGGCCGAACCGCCGGCGCATGGCTTCGGCCTGCAACTCGACGGCGATGACGGCCGGCAAATGGTCGTCCACCGACTGCACGGGCAATTCCTGGGGGTCGAAACTCAAAGCCATGGTGGGATTGGAAACGGAAAAAGCCGCCCGATGAGGCGGCTTCTTCCTTTGAGCAACAGGCGCTTAAGCCAGTTTGTGCGCTTTGCGCGAAACCCGGCTTGCCGCTGCGCGGCACGACCAACTGGCGTTGGCCGCTGACTGCATCAGGCCAGCTTTTCTTTGATTCGAGCCGACTTGCCCGAACGATCGCGCAGGTAGTACAGCTTGGCGCGGCGCACATCACCGCGGCGCTTGACTTCGATGTTCGAGATCAGCGGGCTGTACAGCTGGAACGTACGCTCCACACCTTCGCCGCTCGAAATCTTGCGAACGATGAAGCTGGAATTCAGGCTCCGGTTGCGCTTGGCGATGACCACGCCTTCGTATGCCTGGACGCGCTTGCGCGTGCCTTCGACCACGTTGACGCTGACGATCACCGTGTCGCCAGGAGCGAACGGGGGGATGGTCTTGTTGAGGCGAGCAATTTCTTCTTGCTCGAGGGTTTGGATCAGGTTCACGGGCTTTCTCCTTGTGATCGTGCCAGCGCAGGTGTTGATTGTGTTGGGCAAAGTCCGTGGACAGAGCCGCTCCGGGGCAGAGGATCGAAAAGCCCGTAATTATAGCCCGAGCGACAGCAGGTACTTCTCATCGGCTTTGCTGAGGCCGCCACTTCTCCGCAAAGTCTCGATCAGTTCCGGGCGCCGTCTGGCCGTAAGCTCCAGCGACCGCTCGCGCCGCCAGCGAGCGATGTCTGCGTGGTGGCCCGACAGCAGCACCGCCGGCACGGCCGACTCGCCCTCGGGCGTGGATAAGACCTCGGGGCGGCTGAAATGCGGGCAATCGAGCAATCCGTCGGAGAAGCTGTCTTGCTGGTGTGATTGGGCATCGTTCAACACCCCATCTTGCAGGCGCGCCACGCCGTCCAGCAGGGCCAGCGCCGGCAGCTCGCCGCCGGACAGCACGAAATCGCCGAGGCTCAGTTCCACGTCGACATGACGGTCGATGAAGCGCTGGTCGATGCCTTCGTAGCGCCCGCACAGCAAGACCGCACCGGCGCCCGTGGCGATTTCGGTGAGCAATGCCTGGTCGATGCGGCGCCCGGTCGGTGTGAAATGCACCACCGGGGCCTTTTCAGCGCGGTCCGCAACGATCGCTCCCAACGCTCGCTCCAAGGGCTCGACCAGCATCACCATGCCTGGCCCACCGCCGTAAGGCCGATCGTCGACACGCCGGTAGGCGTTGTCGGCGAAATCACGCAACGGCCACAGCTTCACGTCCACCTGCCCCGACTCGAAGGCGCGACGGGTCACGCCCTGCGTCAGGTGCGGCGCGAACAACTCGGGAAACAGCGTGATGACGTCGAAGCGCATGGCTGGCGTCGGATCAGTAGTCCAGGCCCCAATCGACGGTGATGCGCTTGTCGGACAGACTCACGTCGTCCACATAGGCAGCCACGAAGGGCACAAGCCGTTCTTCAGCCTTGGGCTCGGCGGGCTGGATGCGCAACACGCTGTGGGGCCCGGTGTCGAGCAAGCCCACCACCGCGCCCAGCGCCTCGCCTTGGCGGTTGACCACCGACAGGCCGATCAGGTCGACCCAGTAGTACTCGTCGGCGCTCGCCGTGGGAAAGCTGGAGCGCCCGACGAAAAGACGCGCACCCCGCAACGCCTCGGCGGCATTGCGGTCGCCGACCTCTTGCACCTGGGCCACGACCACGTCACCGTGCTCCTTGGCGTCGGTGACCTTCAACAGCGAGGGGAACGATGCAGCCGGTTGGGTGCCGAACTGCTTGATGTCTTTGGCTTCCGGCGGCTTGACGAACCAGCGGCGGGAAGAAAACAAGGCCTGGGGATCGGATGCAAAAGGCTGGACCTTGATCCAGCCTTTCACGCCCCAGGCATCGACAACGCGGCCAACTTCGATCGCATCCTCGGGCCACGCCGGGTCAAGCGACCCGGCAACCGAGGACACGTCGGCCACGGCCGTTGTCAGGCCGCAGCCTTGGCTTGCGCCACCAGGCGAGCCACCGTCGGCGACAGCTGCGCGCCGTTGCCGGCCCAGAAGTCGACACGGTCGAAGGCCACGCGCAGCGGCTGCTCGCCACCGGCAGCCACCGGGTTGTAGAAGCCGACGCGCTCGATGAAGCGGCCGTCGCGGCGGTTCCGGGAATCGGAGACCACGATGTTGTAGAACGGACGCTTCTTGGCGCCACCACGTGCAAGTCGGATCACGACCATGTTGTTTCCTTGAATCTTGAAAACATCCACCGCACCAGGAGACACTCAGGGCAAGCAGATCAAAAGGGCAAAGGCGCAGGCCCTCGCCATGGGCTCGATGTCGTAGATACGCCGGCTTTCGGCCGACCGTCATCGAAACCGCGCATTATAAACTCAACTGCCATTTCGGAGTGCAATCTTGATCCCTCCCCTGATCCGCGCCAGCTCAGCAGCCGATCCCCCCCACATCACCGCGATCTACGGCTGGAACGTTTTGAACGGCACCGGCACCTTCGAACTCGAAGCTCCCGACCTGGCCGAAATGACACGCCGCCGTGATGACGTGCTCTCCAAGGGCCTGCCCTGGCTGGTGGCTGAACGCGACGGACAGATCCTGGGCTATGCCTATGCCAACCACTTCAGACCGCGTCGCGCCTACCGCTTTTGCCTGGAAGACTCGATCTACCTGTCTGACGCGGCGCGTGGCCAGGGCGTGGGCAAGCTGCTGTTGACCGAACTGCTGAAGCAGTGCGAGGCGCTGGGTGCCCGCCAGATGCTGGCGGTGATTGGCGACTCGGCCAACGCCGGCTCGATCGGTGTGCACCGCAGTCTTGGCTTCGAGCACACGGGCTTGCTGAAGGCCAGCGGCTGGAAGTTCGATGCCTGGCGCGATGTGGTCTTGATGCAGCGTGCACTGGGTGCCGGCAACACCGCACCACCTGAAAGCGGCCAATGAGTTCGTACAAATCGAAGACGCTGGCCACCTGGATCGCGCTGCTGGGCGGTGGCCTCGGCCTGCACCGCTTCTACCTCTACGGGCTGCGTGATGCCTGGGGTTGGTTGTGGTGGCTGCCGACGCTGATCGGCGCGTATGGCGTTGAACGCGTGCTGAAGTACGGGCAAGATGATCAGCTCGCCTGGGCCCTGGTGCCACTGCTCGGCATCGCGCTCGCAGCCAGCATGCTGGCCGCCATCGTCTATGGCCTGATGCCGGACGAGAAGTGGAATGCCCGCTTCAACCAGAACGGCCGAACCCACGAGGCCGGTTGGGGCGTCGTCTTCGGCCTCGTGCTTTCGCTGCTGGTGGGCGCAACCGTGCTGATGTCGACGATCGCCTTCAGCGGCCAGCGCTACTTCGAGTACCAGATCGAAGAAGGCCGCAAGATCAGCCAGTAGACCTGGAACCCCTCGCCCGTCGGGTACGTCGGGCGATCCCCCGAGGGGATGCGGGCCGGCGCTCGGCCCGCCCGCGTCCAACCGTCAGGCGAAGAACGAGAAGCTGAGCCAGTAGAAGATCCCGGCCACGAAGGCCGACGCCGGGATGGTGAAGATCCAGGCCCAGACGATGTTGCCTGCCACACCCCAGCGCACGGCCGAGGCGCGGCGCACCGAACCCACGCCGACGATCGCGCCGGTGATGGTGTGCGTGGTCGACACCGGCACGCCGAGCGCCGTCGCGAGGAAGAGCGTGATCGCCCCGCCCGTTTCGGCACAGAAACCGCCGACCGGCTTGAGCTTGGTGATCTTCTGGCCCATGGTCTGGACGATGCGCCAGCCACCGAACATCGTGCCCATGCCGATGGCGAGGTAGCAGCTCCAGATCGTCCAGGCCGGCGGCAGCTTGTCGCCGGCGGCCGAGTAGCCGGTGGCGATCAGCAGCATCCAGATGATGCCGATGGTCTTCTGCGCATCGTTGCCCCCGTGGCCCAGGCTGTACAGCCCGGCCGAGATGAGCTGCAGACGGCGAAACCAGTTGTCCACGCGAAGCGGCGAGCTGCGGCGACAGATCCATGCCACAGCCACCATCAGCAGAGATCCCAGCACGAAGCCGAGCAAGGGCGAGACGAAGATGAAGGCCACCACCTTGAACACGCCACCGCCTACCAGGGCACTCACGCCGGCCTTGGCGATCACCGCGCCGCAGATGCCGCCGATCAGCGCGTGCGACGAGCTTGACGGGATGCCGTACCACCAGGTCACCACGTTCCATACGATCGCGCCGATGAGCGCGCCGAACACGACGTGGTGATCGACGATGCCCGGTTGCACGATGCCCTTGCCCACGGTGGCCGCCACGTTGAGGTGGAACACCAGGATCGCAACCACGTTGAAGAAGGCGGCGAACAACACCGCCTGCTGCGGCTTGAGCACGCCGGTGGACACGACGGTGGCGATGGAATTGGCCGCGTCGTGAAAACCGTTCATGAAATCGAACAAGATGGCCAGCGCGACCAGCAAGGCCACCACCCAGAACGCGACCTGGATTGTTTGCATCCGCAGTTCCGCCCGCGGTCAGGAATTTTCGAGGACCACGCCCTCGATGAGATTCGCCACGTCTTCGCACCGGTCGGAAATGGACTCGAGCTGTTCGTAGATGGCCTTGAGCTTGATCAGCTCGCGCACGTCGGTCTCTTCACGGAACAGCTTGGACATGGCCGAGCGCATCACGCGGTCGGCATCTGATTCGAGCTTGTCGATCTCTTCGCAGGTCTTGATGGCCGCTTCGGCGGCATCGCTCTGGTTGAGCTTGGGCAGCAGCGACACGGCGTGCTGCACGCGTTCGCAGCACTTGGCGCTCAAGTCGCCCAGGCGCAGCACTTCTTCGGTCATGGCGCGCACGTCGTAGAGCTGCATGGTCTCGGTTGCGTCTTGCAGCAGGTCGACGATGTCGTCCATCGCGTTGATCAGCCCGTGGATCTGCTCGCGGTCGATCGGCGTGATGAAGGTCTTGTGCAGCAGGCGGTTGACCTCGGCGGTCACCTTGTCGGCAGCGCGCTCGGCAGTCACCACCTCGTTGGCGTGCTTCTCGCGCAGGTCGATGTTGCTGTAGTTCTCGATCATCGCGATGAAGGCGTGCGCGCCTTCGACGATGTAGGCCGCATGCTGGTTGAAAAGCTCGAAAAAATTACCTTCTCGCGGCAACAGCTTGCCAAACAGCATGGTGGATTCTCCAGGGGGATCGGCCGTTTGACGCCGCTCTCGGGCGAGACGTCACGGTTCTGTCACAAACGACAGGCGCGAGTGTAGCGCCGCGTTTCAGCCCGGCTCGTGTGGCGACAAGTCGAACATCGCACGCGGCCCCTCGAAGGTGGCGAGCGCGTCGATCAGCGCATTGAAGTCCTGCGTTCGCTCGACGGGATTGAAGTGCTCGCTGTTGACCACCATCAGCGGCGCACCGTCAAAGGTCTGGAAATGCACGGCGTAGGCGTCGCACAGGCGCTGCAGATACGCCGGGTCGATGCGCTGCTCCATCGCGATGCCGCGCTGGCGAATGCGCTGCATCAGCACCGGCGGCGTCGCCTGCAGCCAGATCACCAGATCTGGCTGCGGCAACTGCCGGGACACCTGCGCGTACATCTGGCTGTAGAGGCGGTACTCCTCGTCGCCCAGGTTCATGCGGGCGAACAGCGCGTCTTTTGCCAGCGTGAAGTCGCTGACCACAGCTTTCGAGAACATGCCCGGCTGCGCCAGTTCACGCACTTGCCGCATGCGCTGGAACAGGAAGAACACCTGCGTCTGAAAGGCGTAGCCGGGCTGGTCGTTGTAGAAGCGCTCGAGGTACGGATTGTCCTCAGCCTTCTCGAGCATCAACTCGGCACCCATGTGGGCGGCCAGTCGCCGCGCGAGCGAACTCTTGCCCACGCCGATGGGGCCTTCGATGGCAATGTGGTGGAAGCGATCCAGGCCCGGCTTCATCAACTGCGGAAGATGAAGTACACCGCCCCCACCAGGCACAGCCCGGCCCAGACGTAGTCGAGTTTGAAAGGCTGGTTCATGTAGACCATCGCAAACGGCACGAACACCGCCAGCGTGATCACCTCTTGCGTGATCTTCAGTTGCGCCAGCGTGAAGCCGCCCGCGTAGCCGATGCGGTTGGCCGGCACCTGCAGCAGGTACTCGAACAGTGCGATGCCCCAGCTGATGATGGCCGCGAGGTACCACGGCTTGTCAGCCAGGTTCTTCAGGTGGCCGTACCAGGCGATCGTCATGAACACGTTCGACGCCGCCAGCAGCAGCACGGTTTGCAAGGGGACAGAGATGCTGTTGTTCATGCGTTTTTCCGGTCGTTGCCCGCTCAGCCTGCCGGGTTCTCAGCCGAACCCTGCTTTTGAATGCGTTGCCCCGCCACGCCTGCCAACAGCTGCTGCAAGCTACCCTGCCCCGGGATCATCAGGTCGGCAGGCGCCACCTCGGCCAGCGGCACGAGCGCGAAGGCTCGCTCATGCAGGCGGGGGTGCGGCACGGTGAGCCCGGCCGACGCGATGAGCACATCCCCATACAGCAAGATGTCAAGGTCGAGCGTGCGCGGCGCATTGCGGTAAGGCCGCTCGCGGCCGTGCTCGGCCTCGATGCGCTGCAACTGCGCCAGCAGTTCATCGGGCGAAAGCTTCGTCTCGATGAGCGCGACGGCGTTCAGGAAATCAGGCCCCTGCGCATCGACCGGTGCCGTTCGATAGGCCGACGACACGCGCAGTAGCTTCGAGGCCGGCAATGTGCTGATTGAGCGCTGCGCCGCCTGCAGCGCGGCAGCGGGGTCACCCAGGTTGGCACCCAGTCCGACATACGCCAGCACAGGCACCCCCGTCACGCTGCGCTCAGGGTTCGTTGGTCGAGGCGCCCGAATCGGCGCCTCCGGGTTTGCGGCGACGGCGACGGCGCTTTCGGGGTGCATCGCTGACCTCACCCGCGCTATCGCTCGGCTCGGCCGCCGCACTGGCGGGAGGAACCCGCCGGCGCGGTGCGTCATGCGCACGCGACTGCTGGATCATCTCGGTGCGCGTCTGCTCGTCGGCCAGCGAGAATTTTTCCCACCACTCGCCCAGCTCGGCATCGATCTCGCCTGCATCGGCCCGCAAGCGCAGGAAGTCGAAGCCCGCGCGGAATCGCGGCTGCTCCACCAGCGTCATCGGCCCGCTGCCGGTGCGGCGCTCGAAGCGCGGCTGCATCAGCCAGATCTCGCGCATGTCGGCCGCCAGCTTGCCGCGGCCCGAGATGTCACCGATGCGCGCATCGAACACCGAGTCGACCGCTTGCTGCAACGCCGGGTACGGCGCCTCGCCCTTCTTCTTCAGCTTGCTCCAGCCGTCGAGCACGTCGTGCCACAGCATGCAGGCGAGCATGAAGCTCGGTGCCACCGGCTTGCCTTCGCCGACGCGGCGGTCGGTGTCGGCCAGCGCGAGCTCGACGAACTTCGCACGCTCGGGGTGCTTGGCGGTATCGGCCAGCACCACGTCGAGAATGGGGAAGACCCCGCTTCGCGCACCCACCAGCCCCTGCTTGCGCAGCTCGCCGATGCTGGCCAGCGAGTGGCCGGTCTGCAGCAGCTTGATCATCTCGTCGAAGGTGCGCGAGGCGGGCACGCTCTCGAGCAGCGAGGCCATTTCCTGGATCGGCGCGCGCGTCTTCGGGTCGATGGAGAAGCCGAGCTTCGCAGCGAAGCGGATCACGCGGATGATGCGCACCGGGTCTTCGCGGTAGCGCGTGGCTGGGTCGCCGATCATGCGCAGCACCTTCTTCTTCGCGTCCTTGATGCCGCCGTGGTAGTCGACCACGATCTGCTTCTGCGGGTCGTAGTACATGGCATTGACGGTGAAGTCGCGCCGCGCGGCGTCTTCGATCTGCGGGCCCCACACGTTGTCGCGCAGCACACGACCGGCGGCGTCGACCACATGGGTCTTGCCGGCAAGCTCGCTCTTCGAGGTCTTCTCGTTGCCGGCCACCTGCTCGGCTGCCGCCGAATCCATCATCGCGCGGAAGGTCGAGACCTCGATCACCTCATGTTCGCGTCCACGGCCGTAGACCACGTGCACGATGCGAAAGCGCCGGCCGATGATGAAGGCGCGGCGGAACAGGCCTTTCACCTGCTCAGGCGTGGCGTTGGTGGCCACGTCGAAGTCCTTGGGGCGAAGCCCGACCAACAGGTCGCGTACCGCGCCGCCGACGATGTAGGCCTCGTAGCCCGCATCGGCCAGCGTCTTGACCACGCGCACCGCGTTCTCGTCGACGAGATTCAGGTCAATCTGGTGCTCGGACGCGGGCACTTCGACCCGCTTGCCCTTGGGGATGCCGGGCTTGGCCGCGCTGGACTTGCCCAGCAGCTTGTCAATGAACTTTTTGATCATCAATCGAACAGTCGAAGAATGCGCCAGCCCCGCTCGCGGGCAATCGCCTCGAGCGGGGGGGATGGATTGGTTGCCACGGGGTCGCTTGCCAATTCGAGCAGGGGCAGATCGTTTGCCGAATCGCTGTAGACGCTGATGCGCTCGAAGTCTTGCAGTCGGTGGCCCAGACCTTCCAGCCACTGCTGCGTGCGCACCGTCTTGCCTTCTCGAAACGACGGAGTTCCCTCGATTCGGCCCGTGATATTACCCGCCGGCCCCTTTTCGAGCAGAACCGCCAAGAGGTGGTCGACGCCGAAGGCGCGACCGATCGGCGTGGTGACGAACTCGTTGGTGGCCGTGACGATGGCGACCAGATCGCCCTGCGCCTGGTGGCGCTGCACCAGTTGCAAGGCCACCGGCCGGATCGCCGGGGTGATCGCTTCGTGCATGAAGCGCATGTGCGCAGCCTGCATCTCATCGGCCGGCCGATCACGCCAGGGGCGGGTGGCGAACTCGATGTACTCGTGGATGTCGAGCGTGCCCGCCTTGTACTGCGCGAAGAACGCGTCGTTACGGCGGGCGAACTCGGTGGGCTCGACCCAGCCCTGGCGGACGACGAAATCGCCCCAAGCGTGGTCGGAGTCCAGCGGCAGCAAGGTTTCGTCGAGATCGAACAGACACAAATTCATGAGACGGTTTTTTCTTCGGCCAGCATCTGCTTGAGCAGCGGAACGGTGATGGCGCGCTTGTGCACCAGGGCGAATTCGTCGAGGCGATCAAGCACCGCCATCAGGTGCTTGAGGTCGCGCGCAAAACGGGTCAGCAGGTAGTCCATCACGTCGTCGGACAGGAACAAGCCGCGGCGGTCGGCTTCGCGGCGCAGCGCAGCGCGCGCCTCGGGTTCGGTGAGCGGCGCGATGGCAAACACATGGCCCCAACCGAGGCGGCTGCGCAGGTCGTCGCGCAACGGCAGATCGACCGGCGGCATGTGGCCCGCCGCCGCCACAGGAATGCCATGCGTGGTGGCTTCAACGAAGAGCGCGAACGCAGCCTGCTGCTGCGTGTCGTTGAAACGATCGCAGTCGTCGAACACGATCAGCATGTCGCGCTCCTCGAACTGCCACGGCGCGGGCTCCGACGCGCTGAACCAGCTCGCCCGCCCACCCAGCTGCTGCACGTGGCTGGCGAGGGCCTGCAGCAGGTGCGTCTTGCCCACGCCCGAGGCGCCCCACAGGTAGACCGGCGCAGCCTGCTGCGTCAAACCGCGCAGATGCGCCAGCGCCAGCGCGTTGGGGCCGGGCACATAGCTGTCGAATGAGCGGACGGGCTCATTGGCGATGGCGAGGGGAATCTGTCTCATGCAAAACGAAGCGTCACGGGGCCGCGTGCCTCAGCCCTGGTACAGCTTGCTGTCGACATACAGCTTGTACAAGCGGCCGGTCGCCACCACCAGCACCGCGCACACCGGCAGCGCGATCAGCACACCGACAAAGCCGGCGAGATGGCCGAAGGCCAGCAGCGCGAAGATCACCGTCAGCGGGTTGATGCCAATGCGCTCGCCCACCAGCCGCGGCGTCAGGATGAAGCTTTCCAGCACCTGGCCGACGCCGTACACCACGGCCACCGCAACCACGCCGTACCAGCTGGCGAACTGCAGCACACCGGCGAGCAGCGCCAGCACCAGGCCCAAGCCGAAACCGAGGTAGGGAACGAACACCGCGAGGCCGGTGAACACACCCACCGGCACTGCGAGGTCGAAGCGGAACAAGGCCAGCCCCACGCTGTAGTAAACGGCGAGGATGACCATCACCAGCAGCTGGCCGCGCAGGTACTGGCCGAGCATCTCGTCGCAGTCGTTCAGGAAAGACCGCACCCGGCTGCGCAGGCGCGGCGGAATGAGCTGGTGCAATCGAGCCGAGAGCTGGGGCCAGTCCATCAGCAGGTAGAACAGGACGGCGGGCACCAGCACCGCGTTACCGATCAACGCCAGCAGGAAGCTGCCGCCGATGCGCGCCGAGCTGAGCGCGGCGCTCAGACCGTCTTCAATGTTCGCGCCGAGGTATTTGACGACGAAGGCCTTGATGCTCGCACTGTCGAGCGCCACGTCGATGCCGAACTGCGCAAGCCAGGGCGACACCGTGCTGCTGAGCTTGTCGGCCAGCACCGGCAAGTGCTCGCGCAGCAGCGGCAGCTCCTTGGACAGGATGGGCACGACGAGCAGCAGCACCGCGGCGATCAGCAGGAACGCCAACACCTCAACCAGTGTGACCGCGAGCACCCGCGGCACCTTGCGCGCAACCAGCCGGTCCACCGTCGGCAGCAGAACGTAGCCCAGCACACCGGCAATCAGGAACGGCGTCAGCACCGGTGCCAGCAACCAGACCAGCAACGCACCTATCAGGGCGATCAGAAGCCAGGAAAAGGTTTGTCGCTGGGCGTTGGTAAGTTGCATCGAGGCTCGCAAAACTCGGAGGGGGCGACTGCCGCTTGGGAATCAGTCGGCAAGCACGAAGGGGCAAATTCTAAGGCCAGAACACACAGTGCTGACTTTGCATACAGCTCAATGCAAAGGCCCTGTACCGGGCTCGCGCAGGGCCAGCAAACGCTCGCCGATGGCCGTCCGATCGGGGGCTTTCGGCGAGTGGGCCAGGTACTCGGCCAGGTCCAGCATGGCCGCGTCAACTTGCCCCAGCTCGGCCAGCACCATGCCACGGTCACGCCGCTCTTCCCAGGCTTGCGGCAACAGCACGACCAGGCGGTTCAACACGGCCAGCAAACGCGGCCCGTCTTCGGCGCTGCGGTGGATTTCTTTGAGGTTGCGCAGCATGCGCGCCAGCACGTCACGTGCCGGTGCGGCTTGCAAAAACAGGCCCAGCGGCACATCGAAGTCGCCGGTCAGGCCCTGGCTCTGTCGGTAGGGCACGAGCAGTTCGTCGAGTTGCTCGCGTGACAGCGACTGGCCGGTGAACGGGTCGATCACGACCTCGCCTTCCGGCAGCCGCAGCTTGATCAGGAAGTGCCCGGGGAAGGACACGCCGCGCGCCGAGAGCCCGATCTGCGTGGCCAGCTCGATGTAGAGCACCGCCAGCGTGATGGGAATGCCGCGCCGTGTTTCCAGCACGGTGCTCAGCAGGCTGTTGGCCGGGTCGTAGTAGTTGTTGACGTTGCCCGAGAACCCCAGCTCCTGGAAGAAGAAATGGTTCAGCACGCGCAGACGCTGCCGAGCACTGGCGTCAGCAGGCACGCGCCGCTTGAGGCGCTCGGCCAGCGCATCGATCTGCGCGAGCACGGCTTGCGTGTCGAGCCTCGGGTGTTCGTCTTGCCCGATCGCCGCCGCCGCTTCGACAAGAGGCAGGCTGGCGTCGTCAGCCACCAAGGTGGCGAAGTATTCGAGCGGCGTGGGAGCGAGAAATTGCAGGCGACCTGGCATGGCGAAAGATTATCCGCGCCGCATGAGCTGCCGCAGCGGCATCCCGCTCACCAGCAGACAACCGAAATACACCACCGCGGCGGCGGCGAGCACGCCCGCCATCCAGCCGGCGCGTACCAGCGTGGTCGTGTGCAGCCAGTCGAGGTGGCGGCCCACCCACCACAGCCCGGCCCCCATCACGGCGCTGGCACCGACCAGGCGCACCAGGTACAAGGCCCAGCCCGGCGCCGGCTTGTAACTGCCACGGCGCCACAGCAGGAACAACAGAACGCCCGCGTTGACCATGCCGCCCAGGCCGGTGGACAGTGCCAGCCCGGCGATGCCGAGGTTGAAGCCGAACACGAACACCGCGTTGAAGATCTGCGTCAGCACCAGCACCGCCACGCCCACGCGCACCGGCGTGCGGGTGTCATCACGGGCGAAATACCCGGGCGCGAGGATGCGGATCGACACGATGCCCAACAGCCCCACGCCGTAGCCAGCGACAGCCCGTGCGGCCAACTGCACATCCGCCGGTCCGAAGGCACCCCGCTGGAACAGGGTGGCGACCAGCGGTTCGGAAAACACCAGCAACGCAACCGCGCAGGGCAGCGCCAGCAGCAGCAGTTGCCGCAGCCCCCATTCGATGAGGTCCGAGTACGCCGCATCGTCCTTGCGGGCATGCGCGGCGGCGAGCTGCGGCGTCAGCACCACGCCCAGTGCCACGCCGAGCAGGGCCGACGGGAACTCCATCAACCGGTCGGCATAGGTCAGCAGCGACACCGCTCCGGCGCCCAGGTGGCTTGCGATCTGCGTGTTGATCAGCTGCGAGATCTGCGCCACCGACACGCCCAACAGCGAAGGCGCCATCCGGCTCAGCACGTTCTTCACACCTTCGTGCGCCCAGGCTTCGCGCAGGCGCTGCCAGCCCAGGCCGAAATGCGGGAGCGCCCCGACGCGCTTGAGCGCCGGCACCTGCACGGCGAGCTGCAGCACACCACCGACCATCACGCCCGCTGCCAGGCTGTAGATCGGCTCGATGCCCCAGCGCTTGAAGAGCGGCGTGAGCAGCAGCATCGACGCGATCCAGGCAACGTTCAACAGCACCGGCGTGGCCGCAGGCACCACGAAGCGTCGCTGGGTATTCAGGATGCCGGCCGACAGCGCCACCAGCGACATGCAGGCGATGTAAGGGAACATCCAGCGTGTCATCAGCACCGCCGGCTCGTAGCCACCGCTCTTCTGCAACCCGCTGCCCATCAGCCACACCAGCAGCGGCGCGCCGACGACGCCCAGCACGCACAACACCACGAGCGTCCACAGCAGCACCGTGGCCACGGCATCGATCAGCCGCCGAGAAGCCTCTTCACCGTCGCGGGCCTGCGAGGCCGCCAGCAAGGGAACAAAGGCCTGCGAAAAAGCGCCCTCGCCCACCAACCGGCGCAGCAGGTTGGGGATGCGGAAAGCGACGTTGAAAGCATCGGTGAGCGCATTGGCGCCAAACAGAGACGCCTGCAGCACATCTCGCAGGAGGCCCGTGATGCGCGATGCCAGGGTCAGCAGGGAAACGGTAGACGCAGCGCGCAGCAGGTTCATGGAGGGCCGGAAGCAGGCGGGAACACCGCCTCGATGCGGGCGGATTATGGCCGCTCGGTAGCGCTCGCTAACGTCGGCTCCGTCCGTTTGCGGGCTTGCACATCGGGCTGCTATACTCATGGACTTCGCTCATTCTGGCGTCCTACCAAAGACAGCTCCAAACATGGCTACCTCTTCCAAAGTCAAAAAGACGGTCCGCATCGCTTCGGGCCGCAAGCGCGTCCGTCAAGACGTGAAGCTCAACGCAGCCAACACCGCGCTGCGTTCCAAGTTCCGCACCGTCGTCAAGAATGTCCAGAAGGCCGTTGTCGCCGGCGACAAGGCCAAGGCCACCGAGCTGTTCAAGTCGGCCCAGAGCGTGATCGATTCCGTGGCCGACAAGGGCCTGTTCCACAAGAACAAGGCCGCTCGCCACAAGAGCCGCCTGTCGGCCAAGGTCAAGGCACTGGCTGCTGCTGCCTGATCCAGGTTTCCAGATAGCGAAGCAAAAGCCCGCCTAGGCGGGCTTTTTGTCGACCAGGGCCCGCATCGCTGCGGGCCTTTTTCATGGCATGTTCTTGGGCGGCTCGGGCAACAGGCAGGCCTCGATGACCTGCAGGTTGTTGTCGCGGGCGAAATGCATCACGAAGTCCCAGGCCATGGGTTCGATCGCACGCAAGGCCTCGTTGACGATCACGCACTTCACGCCATCGATGGTGCGCGGCACGCAGTACGGCGAATAGCCAATGAACGCCGCACGCCCGCCCATCGATCCCTCGGGGCGAAAGCACGACATGGCACCTGCCAGCCGCTCGGCCCAGTCACTGGGTCGGAAGGTCTTGCCGTCCTTGGTCAGGCCCTGGATGAAATATTCGCGCGGGACGGGAGTGGTCATGCGATGGCACGAGGTTGCGGGACGCGGCGACTTCAGCGGGTCTTGCCACAGGACGCCAAGCGTTCCGGCGGCTATTGTGCCGTGTTTGTGCTGCGGCGCAGCAGCGTCGGCGAGTGTGGAAACGTCAAGCATGCCCGGTTATCGGCAGCGCTGGGGTCGACCCTTAGAATCAAACGCTCCCTGGTGCGCAAGCTTGCCCGCCTCGTCATATTCGTCACAGGACGCCTGCCATGAATGCTCCCGACAAAGTCCCCGCCCGCCCCGATCCGCACGTGATGCAAACCTACGGCCGCCTGCCGATGGCGCTCGCGTACGGCCGAGGCTGCTGGCTGTGGGACACCGAGGGCAAGAAGTATCTCGACGGCCTCGCCGGCATTGCCGTTAACACGCTGGGCCACGACCACCCGAAGCTCGTGCCCGCGTTGCAAGACCAGGTCAGTAAGCTGATCCACACCTCCAACTACTACCAAGTGCCACTGCAGGAGCAACTGGCCGCCAAGCTGGTGGAGATCTCGGGCCTCAGCAACGTGTTCTTCTGCAGCACCGGCCTCGAAGCGAACGAAGGCGCGATCAAGATCGCCCGCAAGTTCGGCCACGACAAGGGCATCGACAAGCCCGAAATCATCGTCTACGAGAAGGCGTTTCACGGCCGCTCGATCGCCACGCTTTCGGCCACCGGCAACACCAAGGTACAGGCCGGCTTCGGACCGCTGGTCGAAGGCTTTGTGCGCGTGCCGCTGAACGACATCGCCGCCGTGCAGCAGATCGCCGAAACCAACCGCAACGTGGTCGCGGTGTTTCTGGAGGTGATTCAGGGCGAAGGCGGCATCAACCCGACCACCTCCGAGTACCTGCGCGACGTGCGCAAGCTCTGCGACGAGCAGGGCTGGCTGCTGATGCTCGACGAAGTGCAATGCGGCATGGGCCGCACCGGCAAGTGGTTCGCCCACCAGTGGGCCGGCATCAAGCCCGACGTGATGCCTCTGGCCAAGGGCCTGGGCTCCGGCGTGCCCGTGGGTGCGATCGTCTGCGGGCCCAAGGCCGCCGGCGTGCTCGGCCCGGGCAACCACGGCAGCACCTTCGGCGGCAACCCGCTGGCCATGCGCGCCGGCGTCGAGACGCTGCGCATCATGGAAGAAGACAAGCTGCTCGAGAACGCCAGCCGCATGGGCGCGCTGCTGAGAGAAGGCCTGCAGCGCGAGCTGGGCAGCCTGCCCGGCCTGGTGGAGATCCGCGGCCAGGGCTTGATCATCGGCGTTGAGCTCGACCGCAACTGCGGCGAGCTGCTGGGCCAGGCCGCGCAGGCCGGGCTGATGATCAGCGTGACGGCCGATCGCGTGGTCCGCCTGCTGCCGGCGCTCATCATCAACGAGAGCGAGATCAAGCAGCTGCTGGCCATCTTGTGCCCGCTGGTCAAGGCCTTCCTGGCCAAACCCACGCCATGAAACCGGGCCTGAGCCTGATGAAGCACTACCTGCAATTCAAGGACCTTCGCGCCGAAGAGTACGCGTACCTGTTCGATCGCGCGGCCATCATCAAGAAGCGCTTCAAGAACTACGAGAAGTACACGCCGCTGGTCGACCGCACCTTGGCGATGATCTTCGAGAAGGCCAGCACGCGAACCCGTGTGAGCTTCGAGGCCGGCATGTACCAGATGGGCGGCTCGGTGGTGAATCTCACCACCGGCGACAGCCAGCTCGGCCGCGCCGAACCGGTGGAAGACAGCGCGCGCGTCATCAGCCGCATGGTCGATATCGTGATGATCCGCACCTTCGAGCAGACCAAGATCGAAGCCTTTGCGGCCAACTCGCGCGTGCCGGTGATCAACGGCCTGACCAACGAGTACCACCCATGCCAGATCCTGGCCGACGTCTTCACGTACATCGAGCACCGCGGGAGCATTGCGGGCAAGGTGGTCGCGTGGGTCGGCGACGGCAACAACATGGCGAGCACCTGGCTGCAGGCCGCCGACATCCTCGGCTTCACGCTGCACGTCAGCACGCCCAGCGGCTACGAGCTCAACGCCAAGGAAGCCGGTGTCACCAACACCTCGTGCGTGAAGGTGTTCAAGAACCCGCTCGACGCCTGCCGTGGCGCCCACCTCGTCACCACCGACGTGTGGACCAGCATGGGCTTCGAGGCTGAGAACGCTGAGCGCATGAAGGCTTTCACCGACTGGTGCGTCGACCGCGAGATGATGGCTGCGGCCCAGCCCGATGCGCTCTTCATGCATTGCCTGCCGGCGCACCGCGGGGAAGAGGTCGAGGCCGATGTGATCGACGGCCCTCAGTCCGTCGTCTGGGATGAAGCCGAGAACCGGATGCACGTGCAGAAGGCCTTGATGGAGTTCCTGCTGCTCGGCCGCATCGGCTGAAGTTATGACAGCCCCCACGTCGCTTCGCTCCTGCCCCCCGGGGGGGCGCCGCCCGGCTTGGGGCGGCCCGGCGCTCGGGCGAACCTCTCCAAGATGAAACTCGCCCTCGTCACCGACCTGCACGCCAACCGCGAGGCCGTCGAAGCGGTGCTCGCCCACGCACAGAGCCAGGGCGCCGAGCAGCACGCCTTCCTCGGCGACTTCGTCGGCTACGGCGCCGACCCGGGCTGGGTGGTCGACTGCGTGCGCGAGCATGTGTCGCGCGGTGCGTTCGCTGTCAAAGGCAACCACGACGCCGCTGCGGTGATGGGTCCGCAGCCCACGATGGTGAGCGACGCGCGCGAGGTCGTCGCGTGGACGCACGAGCAGCTCAAACCCGATCAGCTCGACTTCCTCGCCACGCTGCCGCTCACCGCCATCGACGACACCCGGCTGTTCGTCCACGCCAACGCCTTCGCGCCGCCCGAGTGGGCCTACATCCACGCCCGCTCCGACGCCGTGCAGAGCATGCAGGCCACGGCCTGCCGCATCACCTTCTGCGGCCACGTGCACGAGCCGCGGCTCTACCACCTGGCCACCACCGGCAAGGTGGGCGAGTTCGCACCGGTGCCTGACGTCGTGATCCCGCTGTCGCCGCAGCGGCAATGGCTGGTGATCCCCGGTTCGGCCGGCCAGCCGCGCGACAACAACCCGGCCGCCTGCTACGCGATGTTCGACACCACCCGTGCCGAACTCACCTTCCACCGCATTCCCTACGACCACGACACCGCCGCTGCCAAGGTGCGCGTAGCCGGCCTGCCCGAGCGCCTGGCGCAGCGCCTTCAAGATGGCGGCTGAACCCGGCAACGGCAACGCCGGCGTGCCGTTCGAAGTGGCCGCGCCGGCCACGCACCCGCTGCGGCCGCTGCAAGCCGGCCAGGTGATCGACGGCTTCAGGCTCGAACGGCACCTGCACCAGGGCGGCATGGCCCAGCTGTGGCAGGTGGTGGCCGAAGACGGCAGCATCGACTTGCCGCTCATCATGAAGGTGCCGCGCATCCTCGGCGGCGAAGACCCGGCCAGCATCGTCGGCTTCGAGGTCGAGCAGATGATCCTGCCCAGCCTCAGCGGCGTGCACGTGCCGCGCTTCATCGCCAAGGGCGACTTCACACGCCAGCCCTACATCGTGATGGAGCGCATCGCCGGCGACTCGCTGCGCACGCGGCTCGACGCCGCACCGCTGCCGATCGCCGAGGTCGTGAGCATCGGCACGCGCGTGGCCACGGCGCTGCACGACCTGCACCGCCAGCACCTGGTGCACCTCGACGTGAAGCCCAGCAACATCATGTTCCGTGAGAACGGTGATGCGGTGCTGGTCGACTTCGGCCTGTCGCGCCACGACCACCTGCCCGACCTGCTCGACGAAGAGTTCGAGCTGCCGATGGGCACCGGGCCCTACATGTCGCCCGAGCAGGTGCAGTTCGTGCGCAACGACCCGCGCAGCGACCTGTTCGCCCTCGGCGTGATGCTCTATCACCTGACCACCGGCGAGCGCCCCTTCGGCTCGCCCGACAGCGTGCGCGGCCTGCGCGAGCGCCTGTACCGCGACCCCATGCCGCCCCGCACGCTGCGCATCGACTGCCCGCCGTGGCTGCAAGAGATCATCCTGCAAGCGCTGGAGCCGCTACCCGACAAGCGCCAGCAAACCGGCGCGCAGCTCGCCTTCGAATTGCAAAACCCCGACCAGGTGCCGCTCACCGAGCGCGCCACGCGGCGCTCGCGCAGCGGCAAGATGAAGGTGCTCAGCCGCTGGTTCTCTGCGATGGGCGCCGAGCCCGCGGCGCGCGTCGACGCCACCAATCAGCTCGCGCGCAGCCCCATCCTGCTGGTGGCCGTGGACGTGGCCAACGCCGAGCGCGAGCTGCTCGACACGCTGCGCCTCACCGTCGAGCGCCTGCTGCAGACCGAGCCCGGCGCGCGGCTCGCCTGCCTCGCGGTGATGAAGATCAACCGCATCGGCATGGATGAGTTGATGGAGCGCGATGGCAGCAGCAAGCACGTCAACCTGCTGGTGCAGCTGAAGCACTGGGCACGCCCGCTGGTGCAATCGCTCAAGCTGCCCACCGAGACGCAGGCCGGCCGCGTGACCTTCCATGTGCTGGAGGCGCCCGACACCGCCACCGCCATCATCGACTACGCGCGCAAGAACCAGGTCGACCACATCGTGATGGGCGCACGCAGCAGCGGCGCGCTGCGCCGTTACCTCGGCAGTGTGTCCACGCAGGTCGTCGCGGAGGCCGACTGCAGCGTCACAGTGGTCCGTGCCGCCGCGCCGCAGCGCTGAATTGCCTCGGAAGCTGAGAGTTCTTTGACGCCGTTCGCGTAGCCGCGCGGTGGCGCCCAGCCGGGCGGTTGAAGAACTTTCATCGAGTCTTTTCCGGGGACGTGGGCGCACCGGCGGCCAGCTGGCGCAGACGAAAGCGCTGCAGCTTGCCGGTCTCGGTGCGCGGCAGGCTGGCGCAGAAGGCCACCGCACGCGGGTATTTGTAGGGCGCGATGGACTGCTTCACGAAGTCTTGCAGCGCCTTGGCCTGCGCGTCGCCGGGCTCATGGCCGGGGTGCAGCACCACATAGGCTTTCACGATCTGCCCGCGCTCTTCGTCGGCCACGCCGACCACACCGCACTCGGCCACCGCGGGGTGGAGCAGCAGCGCGGCCTCCACCTCGGGGCCGGCGATGTTGTAGCCGCCGGAGATGATCATGTCGTCGGTACGCGCCTGGTAGATGAAATAGCCTTCGTCGTCCACCAGGTAGGCATCGCCGGTGATGTTCCAGCCGTCGTTCACGTAGTCGCGCTGCCGTTCGTCTGCGAGATAGCGGCAACCCGTCGGGCCCTTGACCGCGAGCCGCCCCGCTTGCCCGGGCGGCAGCGGTTTTCCTTCGTCATCGATCACGCACACCTGGTAGCCGGGCACGGCGCGGCCGGTCGCGCCGGGCTTGGCGTGGGCCTCGTCGTGCGAGATGAAGATGTGCAGCATCTCGGTGGAACCGATGCCGTCGATGATCTCGATGCCGGTCGCGTCTTTCCACAACTTGCGCGTGGCCGCGGGCAGCGCTTCGCCGGCCGACACGCACTGCCGCAGCGAACTCAGGTCGTGCGCGCCGACCTGCGCTGCCATCGCACGGTACGACGTGGGCGCCGTGAAGAGCGTGGTGGCGCGGTACTGTGCAATCGCAGCCGGCAACTGGTCCGGGCCGGGCTTGTCGATCAGCACACAGGCCGCGCCCACCGACATCGGGAACAGCAGCAAACCGCCCAGCCCGAAGGTGAAGGCCAGCGGCGGGCTGCCGATGAACACGTCATCGGCTTTCGGCCTCAGCACATGGCGCGGCCAGCAGGCGCAGGCAGCCATCACGTCGCGGTGGAAGTGCATCGTGCCCTTGGGCTCGCCGGTGGTGCCGGATGTGAAGGCCATCAGGCACACGTCGTCGGCCGCAGTCGGCATGGTGTCGAACTGCGCAGGCTGGCGCGCGGCACGTGCCTCGAGTTCAGCTTCCCCGCCGGGGTGGAAGTGCAGCACCTGCGTGAGCGTGGGGCAATCGGCTCGCGCCAGCGCCAGCTCGTCGGCCAGCCGCGCGTCGCACAGCGCGTGGCTGATTTGCGCCTTGCGCACGATCTGCGTCAGCTCCTTCGCGCGCAACAGCGGCATGCTGCCCACCGCGATGCCGCCGGCCTTGACGACCGCGAACCAGCACGCCGCGAGCATCGGCGTGTTCGCCCCCCGCAACAGCACGCGATTGCCGGGCACCAGGCCCAGCTCGTCGACGAGCACGTGGGCGATGCGGTTCGCCTGCGCCTGCAGCTCGGCATACGTCCAGCGCACACCCTGGCCCAGCAAACAGAGGCGGTCGCCCTGCCCTTGCGCCACCCAGCGGTCGAGCAACTCGGCCGCGCAGTTCAGCGTGGCGGGGAACTGCAGCTCCGGCCCGTCGAACACGAACTCGGGCAACAGCTCGGGCGGCGGCAGGTGGTCGCGGGCAAAGGTATCGGCAAGCATGTCAGTCACCTTCAAAGTTCGGTTTCGCCTTCGAAGCGAAGGCTTCGTAGGTCGGTGCGGCGGTTGTCGGGTTACCGGGCGCGGGGTGCGCGCCGAAGAGTCGCGTCATGTGTTGTTCTCCTTCGGCTGCCGCTTTCGCGCGGGCGGTGCGGCCTTGGCCTTCACCGGCTTCACCGGCGCAGCGGTGTCCAACGCGGCCAGGTGCTGCTTCAGGCTCCCCAGCAGCGCCTGCAATTGCGTCTTCTCCGGCGCCGACCAGCCGGCCAGCAGCTCAATCACCCACTGCTCGTGCGTGGCCGCCATGCGGCGGAACTGGCGCTTGCCCGCCGCCGTGAGCTGCACTGCGAAGGCGCGGCGATCGCTCGGGTGCGGCGCGCGGCGCACCAGGCCTTCGGCTTCGAGCTGGTCGGTGATGCCGGTCACGTTGCCGCCGGTGACCATCATCCGCTGCGACAACTCGCCCATGGTCAGGCCTTCGGGCTGGCGCTCCAGCTGCGCCATCAGGTCGAAGCGCGGCAAGGTGGTCGCGAACTCGCTGCGCAAGCGGTTGCGGATCGCGCCTTCCACCCGCGTGGTGCACGAGAGCAGGCGCAGCCACAGCTTGAGCGCCTGGTGGTGCTCGTCTTGCACGCGCGACTCGTGGTCGCGCGCTGCCTCCGCAGCCGGCACGTCGCGTGGGTCCGAATGCCGTTCGTTCACATCGCCTCCCCGCCAGCCACCATCGGCAGCGTGAAGTACAAGCCCGCCGGGCCGCTGCCGATGCAGGCAATGCGCATGGGTCCGTCTCCAGAAAGCCGCCGCAACACGCGGCAAGCCGATCGCAATTTAGGCCTTGATATTTGAAGTGTCAAGTAATTTGAAATCCGCATTCGCTGTCTGAAAATACCGACACCACGGCGCCGAACGCGGTGCTACCGTTTCGGCTCTGCTTCAGCCCCTCGCCCAGGAAAGCAACCCGTGAAACGCCTCTGGGACATCTCCCCACCCATCGCACCCGACTCGCCGCTCTTCCCCGGCGACCAGGCCTATTCGCAGCAGTGGACAGCGCGCATCGGCCCCGGCTGCCCGGTGAATCTCTCGGCCATCACGATGTCGCCGCACATCGGCGCGCATGCCGACGCGCCGCTGCACTACGCCGACGACGCACCGCCGATCGGCGAAGTCGATCTCGCGCCCTACCTCGGCCCCTGCCGCGTGGTCCACGCCATCGGCCCGGCGCGGCTGATCCAGATCAGCGACCTGGCACACGCGACCAAGGGCATGCCGCCGCGCGTGCTGGTGCGCACCTGCGAGAAGACGCCCACAGCATGGTCGGCCGAGTTCTCCGCCTTCGCGCCCGACACCCTCGCGTGGCTGGCCAGCCTGGGCGTGCAACTGGTGGGCGTCGACAGCCAGTCGGTCGACCCGGCCGAGAGCAAGACGCTCGACAGCCACCATCAGCTGCTGAAGCACCACCTGCGCGTGCTCGAAAACCTGGTGCTCGACGGCGTGCCGGCCGGCGACTACGAGCTGATCGCGCTGCCCCTGAAACTGATGATCGCGTGTGCATCCCCCGTGCGCGCCGTGCTGCGGGAACTCTGATGACCACCTCTCGACAAGACTGCCTAGCGCTCGACGCGCAAGACCCGCTGGCCCCATTGCGCGACCAGTTCGCGCTGCCCGACGGCGTGATCTACCTCGACGGCAACTCCCTCGGCGTGCTGCCCCGCGCCACCGCCGCGCGCGTGCAGCAGGTGGTGGCGCACGAATGGGGCACCGACCTCATCCGCAGCTGGAACACCGCCGGCTGGATCGAGCTGCCGCAGCGCGTGGGCAACAAGATCGCCAAGCTCGTCGGCGCGGGCGAGAACGAACTCGTGGTGGCCGACTCCACCTCGGTCAACCTGTTCAAGGTGCTGAGCGCCGCGCTGCGCATCGTGCAGGCTGATGCGCCTGCGCGGAAGTGCATCGTCTCCGAGCGCAGCAACTTCCCCACCGACCTCTACATCGCCGAAAGCCTGGCGCGCGACCACGGCATGCGGCTCGTGCTCGTCGAGCCCGACGAGATCGCGCAGCACCTGAACGCCGACCTCGCCGTGCTGATGCTCACGCAGGTGAACTACCGCACCGGCCGGCTGCACGACATGGCAGCGCTCACGAAGGCCACGCACGAAGCCGGCGGCCTCACGGTCTGGGACCTGGCGCACAGCGCCGGCGCCCTGCCCGTCGACCTGCGCGGCAGCAATGCCGACTTCGCCGTCGGCTGCGGCTACAAGTACCTCAACGGCGGCCCGGGCGCGCCTGCCTTCGTGTGGTCGCACCCGCGCCATGCCGAGCGCTTCTGGCAACCGCTGGCCGGCTGGATGGGGCATGCCGCGCCCTTCGAGTTCACGAGCAACTACCGGCCCGCACCCGGCATCGCGCGCTACCTGTGCGGCACGCCGCCGGTGCTGTCGCTGGCGGCGCTGGAATGCGGCGTCGACACCGTGCTCGCGGCCGACATGCAGGCGCTGCGCCGCAAGTCGATGGCGCTGACCGATCTCTTCATCGAGCTGGTGGAAGCACGCTGCGCCGGCCACGAGCTACAGCTCGCTTCGCCGCGCCAGGCCGCGCAACGCGGCAGCCAGGCGAGCTTCGCGCACGCCAGCTCGGGCTACCCCATCATGCAGGCGCTGATCGCACGCGGCGTGATTGGTGATTTCAGGGCGCCAGACATCCTGCGCTTCGGCTTCACCCCGCTCTACACCCGCTTCGTGGATGCGTGGGACGCCGTCGAGCACCTCGTGCAGGTGCTGCAAAGCGGCGAATGGCGCGAAGCGCGCTTCAACCAGCGAGCGGCAGTCACATGAACACCGCTCTCCGTCATTCCCGCGAAGGCGGGAATCCAGCATCGCGCCACGTCGTGGATTCCCGCCTCCGCGGGAATGACAAGCCATGAGCGCTCCAACGACCCCCGAGAAGATCGTCGCCGAAGAGGGCGCCCAGCTCGACTTCTCCAAGGACATGAGCTACGGCGACTACCTGCACCTCGACGAGGTGCTGAACGCCCAGGTGCCGCTCTCGCCCGACCACAACGAGATGCTGTTCATCGTGCAGCACCAGACCAGCGAGTTGTGGATGAAGCTGATGCTGCACGAGCTGAGCGCCGCAGTGCAATGCGTCGCACGCGACGAGCTCGGCAGCGCCTTCAAGATGCTCGCCCGCGTCAGCAAGATCATGGAGCAGCTCGTGCACGCCTGGGATGTGCTGGCCACGATGACGCCGCCCGAGTACTCGGCCATCCGACCCTACCTCAGCAACAGCAGCGGCTTCCAGAGCTGGCAGTACCGCTGCATCGAATTCCTGCTCGGCAACAAGAATGCCGCGATGCTCAAGCCGCACGCGCACCGGCCCGAGATCCTGGCGCGGGTCGAAGCGGCGTGGCGTGCGCCTTCGCTGTACGACGAATCACTGCGCCTGCTCGCACGCCGCGGCGTGCCAGTGCCCGCCAGCCACACCGAACGCGACTGGACGCAGCCCTACCCCGCCAACGCACAGGTCGAAGCCGCCTGGCTCACGGTCTACCGCGACCCGAAACATCACTGGGACCTGTACCAGCTCGGCGAAGAACTCACCGACCTCGAAGACGCCTTCCGCCTCTGGCGCTTCCGCCACGTGACCACGGTCGAGCGCGTGATCGGCTTCAAGCGCGGCACCGGCGGCACCGGCGGCGTGAGCTACCTGCGCAAGATGCTCGACGTGGTGCTGTTCCCCGAGATCTGGTCGCTGCGCACCGAGCTGTAGCTCCAAGGCACGTCACCAAGATGCCTTCGCGGCCATGCCGCCCACATGGCCGTGGTCGAAAAGATCTCCAATCCGGACTAAATTGGCTGCTCCAGATTCGGTCATCACCTTCAGGAGACCGTCATGCCCGCTGCCAAGAATTCCATCCACGAGTTGTTCGCCTACCTCTGCGTGCCCGACACGCAAAAGGCCATCGACTTCTATGCTCAGGCCTTCGGTGCGGTGGAGCTGTTTCGCCTCACCGAGCCCTCGGGCCGCATCGGCCACGCCGAGCTGCAGATGGGCCCGAGCGCGGTGCTGATGCTGAACGACCCGTTCCCCGAATTCGGCATCGTTCCGCCGCCACCCGAAGGCATCCCTGGCGTGAAGATCCATCTGCACGTCGACAACTGCGATGAGATGCTGCGCTCGGCCATTGCCGCCGGCGGTAAGCAGCTGAGCGAACCCGCCGACCAGTTCTACGGCGAGCGCAGCTGCAAGGTGCTGGACCCGTTCGGCCACACCTGGCTGCTCGGCCATTCGATCGAGAAGCTCACGCCGCAAGAGATGCAGCGCCGCTATACCGAATTGATGAAAGCCTGAGTGCTCCGGCTCGCCTGATGCGCAAGAAAGCGCGGGGCGAGTTCGCAATGCGTGACCAATCTCGCACCCCTGCGCTGGCGTGCCGGCCAGCCGGTTGACCGTTGAGGCAAATCAAGCTGCAGACACACCGGCGGCTGGAAACTGCGCTGGAACAGTCACGGAGACAAGGATGGACGAGACGAGAGCCTGCCGGTCGATGAACCGTCGTGCAGCCGTGGCTTTGCTGGGCGGGGCGCTCGCGTTGGTCGCGTTCACGATGATGGCCGGCTGGGTTTTCCGGCAGGCGTGGCTCGTGAGCCTGCCCTCCGGCTATCGCATGGTCTTCGACACCGCGATGGCATTCGCAGTCTGCGGGCTGGCGCTGGTGGCAGGCGTCGTTGTGCCAGCGCGGCGGCACGCCGTGAAGACGCTGGCCGGCGCGGCGCTGATCGCCTTGGGCACGCTGATCCTGGCCGAGTACCTGCTCGGAACCAGCCTGGGCATCGATGCGCCGGGCTTGCATGCGTGGCTCGCTGATCCCGAGCCCAACCCGTTTCCAGGCCGCAGCTCCCGCGTCACCGCGGCGGGCTTTGTGCTGGCGGGCCTCGTCTTTCTGGCCGTGCCGCGCGCGCGCAGCGTGCCGACGGCGCTGGCCGTTCGCACGCTGACGCTGGTGCTGGCTGCGCTCGGTGTGTTCGCCGCAACCGGCCACGCCCTGAGTCTGCCGGACATGCCTGCGTTCTACTGGCTCATGCAGGTTTCGCTGGCGACGGCCCTGTGCTTCGTCGTCATCGCCCTCGCGCTTTGGCTCGACTGGCATGCCGAGAGCTGGAGCGCGCTGCACCTCGTGCAGCGCGAGGACGAACGCATCGCCATCGCCGGCGCGGTGGTGCTGGCCGCCTGCAGCGCGGTGGTGGCGCTGGCGGTCTACTGGCCAATGCAGTCGGCGGTGGAAGGCATGCTGTCCGAGGAGTTGATGGTGGGGCTGAAGGCGCGGCGCGAGCTGTTGCTGCAGGCGCTGGATCGAGTCATCGAGCGAACCGTTCAGGTCTCGCAGCAGCCGCATGTTCAGCGCATCTACTCCGCACCATCGCGGCAAGAAGGTGCGGCCGACCACCCGGCGATGCTCGCGACGCTGGCCGACGGCCTCGTGCGCGATGGTTTCTCCGGCCTGGCATTCCTTGATGCGCAAGGCCGCGAACGAAGCCGTGTCGGCCAGTTCGTGGACGCATCGCCGCTGCACCTGCCGCTTCGCCACGACGGCTCGCGCAGCGAGCTGCTCTGGAACGGCGCCCTCGTGCTCGAGGTGCGCGCCGACATCGTGGTGCAGGGCCGGCGGCTCGGCGAGGTGCGTGCCCAGCAGCGGCTGGAGCAGCTGAACACGACCATGGCCGAAGCCGCGCCGATGGGCATCCCGGTCGAACTCGTTCTGTGCGCCGCGCGGGCGGCATTGCTGCACTGCGCGCCGTCGCGCCTGCAACAGCAGCCCTTCGACATGCCGGCCACCTTGAACGGGCAGCGCCTGCCGATGAGCTATGCGCTGGACGGCGGCACCGGAATCATCCAGACGAACGACTACCGCGGCCGCGAGGTGATCGCAGCCTACGCGCCGATGCTCGGCGCCGGCCTCGTGCTCAAGGCCGACATGGCGGCGCTCCACACACCTATCCGTTCACGTGCCTGGACGTTGATGCTGACGGTGCTGCTGGCAATCGCAGGCGGCAGCCTGGTCCTGCGCGAAAGCGTCCGCCCGCTGGCCCGCCGGCTGCTCTCGGCACGCGAGCAGCTGCGCGTGGCCATCGAAGGCTCGCACATCGCGATGTGGAACCTGAATCTCGAGACCTCGACCTTCGACCGCAATGAGCAGTGGGCCGCGATGCTCGGCGGCGCGCCGCAAGCGCTCGAGACGCCGCTGGCGTCATTCCACGCGATGGTGCACCCCGACGACCTGGCCCTATTGCGGGAAACGATGTGGGCCGGGGCGCGCCGCGACGGCGCGTTTTCAGCCGACTACCGGGTGCGGCATGCCAGCGGGCAATGGCACTGGATCCGCAGCCGCGGGCAAGTGGTCGAGCGCGCCCGCGACGGCCGCCCTCTGCGCGTCATCGGCACCAGCGTCGACATCAGCGAAGACAAGCGCGCGGAGCACGCGCTGCACGAGTTGAACCGCGAGCTGAAGGCGCTCAGCCAATCGAACGAGATCGCCGCTGCGGTGATCAGAACGTCCGAAGAAGGCGTGATGGTGATCGGTGCCGACTTGTGCATCAAGTCGGTCAACCCGGCGTTCGAGGTCATCACCGGCTACACGGCCGAGCAGGCACTGGGGCACAACCCGAAGCTGCTTTTCTCGGGCCGCCACGACGCTGCGTTCTTCGCTGCCATGCATGAGCAGTTGAACACGCAAGGCAGCTGGCAGGGCGAGATATGGAACCGGCGCCGCAACGGGGAAATCTACCCCCAGCAGACTTCGCTCAGCGTGCTGCGCGATCCGCAAGGCAGCATCAGCCACTACGCAGCCGTGCTGCGCGACCGCAGCAATGAATATCGCCTGGAAGCGGAGCTGCGCAACCTCGCGACGCAAGACGGGCTGACCGGCATCGCCAACCGGCGCAGCTTCGACGACGTGCTGGCGCGGGAATGGGCACGTGCGCTGCGCGACGGCCGGCCACTGTCGCTGCTGATGGTCGACATCGACTACTTCAAACGCTACAACGACCGCTTCGGGCACCCGGCCGGTGACGAGTGCCTGCGCCGGGTTGCGCAGGCCATCGCGGGTGCGGTCGGGCGCGCCGGCGACCAGGCTGCGCGCTATGGCGGCGAGGAGTTCGCGCTCATCCTCCCCAACACCGACGCCGCGGCGGCCGCGGTGGTGGCAGAGAAAGTGCGCTGCGCCGTCGCCGCCCTGGGCCTGCCGCACCCGGCCTCCGATGTGGCTGCCTTCGTCACCGTGAGCGTCGGTGCGGCCACGGTGATACCGACCCGCGCGTCAGCACCCAGCCTTCAGCACGGCGGCGCGGCCACGCTGGTTGCGCGGGCCGACAAAGCGCTTTATCAAGCAAAGGCTGGCGGGCGCAACCGGGTGTCCGCGGCGGAGACCGACTCGGGCGAAGATGTCTTCGCACCCCTCGACAACCCCGCCTCCCAGACCGCGTAGCCCAGCGCTCGGGCGTTGGGCCTTCTCTTACTGGTCGGTGCCCGCAGGGAACACGACGATCGCGCGGGTCGAATGCGCGTTGTTGACCGCCACGCGAGACTCCATCATCTTGCCGTTCATCGTGGCCTGCATGCGGTACTGGCCTGCCGGCACCTTGGCCCACAGGTACGGGCCTTGGGTGCGTGCGTCGAGCACCACGTCGCCGCTCTTCACGGAGATGAGCTTCACGCCGACGTCGGCGGTGAACTCGTTCTTCGCGCCGGCCTTCTGGTAGATCTCTACGTTGAGCGGGTACTGGCTCCGTGCACGCGTGAAGGCAGGAATCTGCTCATAAGGTATGCCGCCCGTCACGTAGCTCGCGGCGCCCGAGGTCTGCACGTCGGGCAGCGGAACCGCTTCGCCCGGGGCCACCGAGCGTACCGAGTCACCGGGTGCAGGTGTGGGTGTGGCCGGCGGGTCTTGGGCCCAGGCGGCGGTACCGCCCAGCAAGGCAACAGCCACTGCGGCAATCAGGTTTTTGGTAGCGAGTGTCATGGCGAATCCTTTGGAGTTGTCCGAGAACTCGATTTGACGCTCGCTACACGCTGGTGTTGCACCTCTGAGGCAGTTCGCGCTTTTCTCCTACGCGAGTTCAGCCAAGGTTTACCGGCAGGAAGATGCGTTCTCCGTCACGCTCGACCAAAAGCGCCACGCTTTTCGGTTTGCCGTTCATCACGCCGCGCACCTGCTCGATCGACGTCACCGGTTTCCCGTTGATCGCGATCAGCACGTCGCCCGGTTCGACACCGGCCCGCGCCGCGGCCCCGCTCACGTTCTCGACCAGCATGCCGCCGTCGCTCTGGATCTGGCGGCGCTCGTCGCGCGTCAGCGGCCGCAGTGCCAGGCCGAGCTGGCTGCCCTGGTCGGCCGAGTCGTTGTCGGCGACCTGCTTGTCGGCCTCTTCGGCACCGCCCAGCTTGGCTTCGATCTCGCGCGAAGACTGGTCGCGCCACACCTTCAGCTTGACCTTCTCGCCGGGGCTGGCCATGCCGATGATGCTCGAGAGCGAACCCGAGCGGACGATGGGCTCGCCGTTCACCTCGGTGATCACGTCACCCGGCTTCAGGCCTGCCTTGGCGGCTGCGCTGTTGCGCGCCACGGTGGCCACCAGCGCACCGTCGGGCCGCTTCATACCGAAGGACTCGGCCAGCGTCTGGTTGATGTCTTGCACCGTCACGCCGAGCCGGCCGTGCGTGGCCTTGCCGGTGGCGACGATCTGGTCCTTGACCTTCAGCGCCACGTCGATCGGGATCGCAAACGCCAGGCCCTGGTAGCCGCCCGACTGCGAGTAGATCTGCGCGTTGATGCCCACCACCGCGCCGCTGCCGTCGAACAGCGGGCCGCCCGAGTTGCCGGGGTTCACCGCAGCATCGGTCTGGATGAAAGGCACCACCGAGTCGCCCGGCAGCGAGCGGCCCTTGGCGCTCACGATGCCCTGCGTGGCGGTCTGCTCGAAGCCGAAGGGCGCGCCCACGGCCATCACCGGGTCACCCACTTCGAGCTGCTTGGGGTTGCCCAGGCGCACGGTCGGCAGGTCTTTGGCATTGATGCGCAGCACGGCGATGTCGGTCGTGGGGTCGGCACCCAGCACCTTGGCCGCGTACTCGCGGCGGTCGCTGAGCTTGACGGTCACGTCCTTCGCTTCACGCACCACGTGCGCGTTGGTCAGGATCAGCCCATCGGCGCTGATGATGAAGCCCGAGCCCTGGCCGCGGAACGGCTGCGACGGGCTGCCGCCGTTGCCGCGCCCACGCCCCTGCATGCCGGGCAAGCCACGGAAGAACTGGAAGAACGGGTCGTTCTCCAGGCCGGGAGGCAGGCCATTGGACTGCTGCTCCTCGGCCGACAGCTTGTGCGTGCCGGAGACGGTCACGCCGACCACGGCCGGGCCGGCCTGCGCAAAGATCGCGCGATAGTTGGGCACCGTGGCCTGGGCCGGAATGGGAGCCACCGGCGCCATCGCTGCGGCGACCAAGGTCGGAGCAGAAGGCGTCGTCACAGCCGCCTGCTGCGTGCTTTGCGCCTGGGTGCTGTCGGGCGCATCGTTCTTGCTGAGCCAGCTCGGCTTCAAGCTGAACGCGCCGGCCGTGCCCATGGCCAGAATACCGGCGGCCACAAGGGTGGCATTCAAGGGGTTGAGTTTCATGGCGAGCCTCTCTTGTGATTGTCTGCGCGGGAGATTCCGCATGCAGCAGAAGATAAGGAGGCTCGGTTAACGCTCGGTGAAGACTCGGTTAGGCCAAAGTTAGGACAAGTTCTGGCGCCGGGCTGGAGGCCTTCAAGGCAAACCTCCTCTCCCACATCATGCAGGCTTGCGCGCGAAGAACAGGCCGGTCTGCGCAGTGAAGCTGCCGTCGGCCTCGATAGACAGCGCGTCGCGCACCTCCTGCGGTGCTGCGAGTTGCAGCGCGCGGATCATCGCCACGTTGGACGCCGGCGTGCGCATGCGCGCCACCCACGAGGCGAACTCCAGCCGCAGCGGCCACTGTTCATGCACCAGGTGCTCGAAGCCCGCGCCGGCAAGCAACGCACGCCATTCAGACAGCGAGCGGTTGCGCACATGCGAGCGGTCGCGCAGCAGTTCCATGGCCTGCAAATGCGTATCGACCAGCGCGTGCTCATCACCTTGCACGTCAATCACCATCAGCACGCCCTTGGGCTTGAGCACGCGCCGCATCTCGCGCAAGGCCGCCTCCAGTTGCATCCAGTGGTGCGCGCTGTAGCGCGTGCAGACCATGCAGAAGCGGCCGTCTTCGAAAGGCAGCGCCTCAGCCGTGCCCTGCACCGTCTCGATTTGCGCCAGCCCGCGCTCGGCTGCCGCTTCGGCCACGGTCGCGAGCATGGCGGGCGACGGGTCGAGCGCTACGACGCTTTGCACGTGAGCTGCCAGCGCGAAGCTCAAGTGACCGGCGCCGCAACCCACATCGAGCAGCTTGGCGGTGGCCGGCAGCGTCTGCGCAACCCATGCCTGCGCGCGGGCAAGGTCGAGCCCCTGCGCGTGCACCGCGCTGTGAAGGTAGGCGTGCGCCTGCGGGTCGAATTGCGCCTGGATCGATTGCCTGTGGCTGGACATGGCGTACCTGGGTGGTGAAGAGGCCTCGACAATAAGGTCCCCTCTATCCTGGTACAAGGTAGTCACTTATCCTATTACCGTGAGCACCCCCAAAAAGAAAGCCCAGCCCTCCTTGGGCGAATTCCTGCGCGCCCGCCGTGAGCAGCTGAGGCCCGACGACTTCGGCCTGCCGCCCGGCCTGCGCCGCCGCGCGCCCGGGCTGCGCCGCGAAGAAGTGGCCGCCCTGTGCGGCATCAGCCCCACCTGGTACACCTGGATCGAGCAGGGCCGCACGGCCGCCGTGTCGGTGGACACGCTGGGCGCCATCGCGGCCGGGCTGCGCCTGTCGCAGGCCGAACGCGGCTACCTGTTCCAGCTCGCGGTGCGCGCCGACCCGAGCCCGCCGCGCACAGCGGCCAGCACTCCCGCCCACCGGATGGGCTCGCTGGTCCAGGCCGTGCGCAGCCCTGCCTATGCGCTGGACCGGCACTGGGACGCGGTCGCCTGGAACAAGCCCGCTGCGGCGCTGTTCGATGTGTGGCTGGGCGGCCGCGGCGAGGGCTCGCGCAACCTGCTGCGCTACGTGTTCACCGAGCCCCAGGCGCAGACCTTCATCCGCGGCTGGCCCGAGCGCGCCGAGCGCCTGGTGGCCGAGTACCGGGCCGACACCGCCGCCTGGGGCGACGACCCGGTGCGCCAGACCCTGGTCGACGAACTGTGCCGCGCCAGCCCGGTCTTTCGCAGCGCCTGGGGCTCTCAGCGGGTGATGTCACGCGAAGGCGGGCTGCGCAACTTCACGCACGCCCGCAAGGGCCACTGCGACTTCCAGCAGTTCACGCTCAAGGTGGCGCACCAGCCCGAACTGAAGCTGACGGTGCTGGTGCCCGCCTCGGCCTGATCAGCGAATTGTGACGGTCTGCGCGGGAGATTCCGCATGCCGCAAAAGACAGGGGCGACGGGTGATCGCTTCGTTTGTCCAGGGTTAGGTGAAGGTTAAGAACCCGCCTGCTGGCAGGTTCCGGTTGCGCCAGACTCAGCCGGCAGCCTTGTTCTTCAGCCCCAGCACGTCGATGGTCTCGATCTTCAGCGAGCCCACGAACAGGTCGGGCGCCTTCGCCATCAAGGCCTTGGCGATCGGCCCGCCGAGGTGAGCCTGGCGGCCCGCCTCGTCATGGAAGGCATCGAAGATCGCGAACGTCGACTGCGACAAGCGCAGCGCAAACCAGATGGGCGTGGTCTGCTCGTCGTTGGCCATCGACAGGCCGGCCTGCAGGAATTGCTCGGCCTCGGCTTCCTTGCCCGGCTTGGCTTCGAGGCGGACGAACAGTGCGAACTTGATCATGGTGTGTCTCCTGGGGAGGGTGAAGGTCGGGGATTCGACGGAGGTGACTCTAGGCAGCCACCGGGTTACTCGCCATTGCCGCAAATGACATCTTTGATATCGTTCGCGCCATATGAAGATCCAGGTACTCGCACTCGACGGCGTGTTCGACACCGGCCTCGCCACCGTGTTGGACACATTCACCACGGCCAACGAGCTTGCCGCCGTGCAGCGGCTCGAGGTCACGCCCTTCGAGGTGCGCGTGGTCGGCCTGCGCAGGCAGGTCAGCACCGCGCAGGGCCTGCGCGTTCCGGTGCATGTGCTCGACACACGCGAGCGGCCCGACTGGGTCGTCGTGCCCGCCATCGGCACCAAGATGCCTGCGGCCTTGACGCAGGCGCTGCAGCGCCGCGACGTGCAGCAAGCCGCGCAGCAGCTGCGTGTGTGGCACGGCCAGGGCGCACGCCTGTCCGCCGCGTGCATCGGCGGCTTCGTGCTCGCCGAATCAGGCTTGCTCGACGGCCACGAAGCCACCACGAGCTGGTGGCTGGCGCCGCTGTTTCGCGAGCGCTACCCCGAGGTGAGATTGAACGAATCGCGAATGCTGGTGAACTCGGGCGGCTTCGTCACCACCGGCGCGGCCATCGGCCACATCGACCTGGCGCTGTGGCTGGTGCGCCAGGTGAGCCCCGAGCTGGCGGCCGTGACTGCGCGCTACCTGATCGTCGACGACCGGCCGTCGCAAGCGCCCTATGTGATCCCCGACCACCTGGCGCACACCGACCCGCTGGTGTCGCGCTTCGAACGCTGGGCGCGTGGCCGGCTCGCGCAAGGCTTCTCGCTCGACGATGCGGCCGAAGCACTGGCCACCAGCAAGCGCACGCTGCAGCGCCGGCTCGAAGCCGTGCTCGGCAAGACGCCGTTGTCTTACTTCCAAGACCTGCGCGTCGAGCGCGCGGTGCACCTGCTCAAGACCAGCCGCATCGACATCGAGAGCATCGCCGCGCAGGTCGGCTATGCCGACGGCGTGACGCTGCGCTCGCTGCTGCGCCGACGGCTGGGGCGCGGCGTGCGCCAGATTCGGGGCGTGGCCTGAGCGAGCCCCGAAGGCGAACGCTGCTCAGCGAATGCGGCTCAGCGCGTCGTCCAGCAGCTGCACCGTGCGCTCCACGTTCTGCAGCTTGTCCAGCCCGAAGAGGCCGATGCGCCAGCTGCGGAAGTCCGCACCCTCGTCGCACTGCAGCGGCACGCCGGCAGCAGTCTGCAAGCCCAGCCCGGCGAACTTCTTCGACGATTGAATCTCCGGGTCGTCGGTGTAGCTGACGACCACACCGGGCGCCTCGAAGCCCGCTGCCGCCACGCTCTTGAAGCCCTTGCTCGCGAGCAGCGCTCGCACTTTGGTGCCGAGCTCCTGCTGCGCGTTCTTGGCCTTGTCGAAGCCCAGCGCCTTGGTTTCCAGCATCACGTCGCGCACGCGCGTGAGCGCATCGGTCGGCATGGTGGTGTGGTACGCATGGGCGCCGTTTTCATAGGTCTCCATGATCTGCAGCCACTTCTTCAGGTCGCAGGCGAAGCTGGTGCTCGTGGTCTTGTCGATGCGCTCGCGGGCGCGCTCGCTCAGCATCACGAAGGCGCTGCCGGGCGAGCCGCTCCAGCCCTTTTGCGGCGCGCTGATCAGCACGTCGACGCCGTTGGCCTGCATGTCGACCCACATCGCGCCCGAGGCAATGCAGTCGAGCACGAAGAGCCCGCCGACAGCGTGCACCGCCTCGCCGATCGCGCGCAGGTAGCTGTCGGGCAGCATGATCCCGGAGGCCGTCTCCACGTGCGCGGCGAACACCACGCCCGCCTCTTCGCGGCGGATGGCGGCCACCACCTCTTCGATCGGCGCCGGCGCAAACGCGGCCTGTGCGCCAGCGGCAGTCGGCCGAGCCTTCAGCACCGTGGCGCTCGACGGGATCGAACCCATCTCGAAGATCTGCGTCCAGCGGTAGCTGAACCAGCCGTTGCGAACCACCACCACCTTCTGCCCTGTTGCGAACTGGCGGGCTACCGCTTCCATGCCGAAGGTGCCGCTGCCCGGCACCACGACCGCCGACTTGGCCTTGTAGGCCTCTTTCAACGTGGACGAGATGTCGCGCATCACGCCCTGAAATTTCTGCGACATGTGGTTCAGCGCGCGGTCGGTGTAGACCACCGAGAACTCGAGCAGGCCTTCAGGGTCGACGTTGGGAAGCAGTCCGGGCATGGTGGGTCTCCGTGGGTTCTTTTGGAGTAGAACAAGTAGGGCGAAGGCAGCTTAGCACCGGGCGTCCTGGCACGCCGCGGTGAGGAGATACCCGGGGCGTGGCACGGCGCTCAGCAGCCCACAATGGCAGCCCTTTGCCGGCTCCACTGCGGACACACTGATGGCTGAACAAGACGTGGTGAATCCAAGCGCCCTCGCATTGCCGAGGCGCGAGCGTGCACGCGCCTGGCTGCGCGACTTCTTGCCCGCGCGCATGGCCGTCGACGCGCGCGAACGCTGGCGCGTGATCGCAGGCGCTGCGCTCGGCCTGTTGTTCACCGCACTCCTGAGCCACTGGCTGACGCAAAACATGGCAGGCATCCCCTGGCTCATCGCGCCCCTGGGCGCGAGCGCAGTGCTGGTGTTCGGCGTGCCGGCGAGCCCGATGGCGCAGCCCTGGGCGGTGGCCGGTGGCAACACGGTGTCGGCGCTGGTGGGCATCGCCTGCGTGCAGGCCTTCGGCGTGGAGCCTTGGGTCGCGGCCTCGGCGGTCGGCCTCGCCATCGGCGCGATGTTCCTGTTGCGTTGCTTGCACCCGCCCGGCGGTGCCAGTGCGTTGCTGGTGGTGCTCACCGGCGTGCACGAGCTGCAGTTCGCACTCGCGCCGGTGCTGCTCGGCTCGGCGCTGCTGGTCACAGCCGGCATTGCCTACAACAACGCCACCAAGCGGCGCTACCCGCACGGGCAGCGCGTGGCGGCACCGGTTGCCGGCAAGGCGCCGCAGCCCGGCTTCGCCGAAGCCGATCTCGACGCCGTGCTCGCCCGCTACAACCAGGTGCTCGACCTGAGCCGAGACGACCTGCAGAGCCTGCTCGCGCAGACCGAGATCGAGGCCTACCGCCGACGGCTCGGTGAAGTGCGCTGCGCCGACATCATGTCGCGCGACGTGGCCACCGTGTCCTTCGGCACGTCTTTGCAAGACGCCTGGGCGCTGCTGCGCGAGCGGCGCATCAAGGCCTTGCCGGTGGTCGACCGCGTGTCGCGCGTGGTGGGCATCGTCACGCTGTCCGACTTCTTGCGCAGCGCCGATCTCGACTGGCACCAAGGCTGGGCGCAGCGCCTGCGCGCCTTCATCAGCCCGTCGCACACCACGCATTCAGACAAGCCCGAGGCCGTGGGCCAGATCATGGTGAGGCAGGTCCGCGTGGCCAGCGCCGACCGGCCGATCAGCGAACTCGTGCCGCTGTTTGCCGACACCGGCCACCACCACATCCCGATCATCGACGCCGACAAGCGGCTGGTCGGCATCATCACGCAGTCGGACCTCGTCGCGGCGCTGACGCGCACCGGCTGACGGCGTCCGTCACACCCGCCCGTCACGCCATTCAGGCCGTGGCTGCGGCTGCCTTCTTCTTCACGGCACCCACCATGCACGCATCCACGAGCGCGCGCACCTGCCGCTGCGTGGGCGGCACCGGCCCGAACAGCAGGCGGTAGATGATCGGCGCCACCACGCCGTCCATCACCGCATCGACTTCGGGCACGGCCTGCTCGGCGCTCACGCTGGTGTTCAGCAGCTATGCCTTCGCCTTGCTCGCCGCGCTGCTCGTGCTGGGCGGGCTGGCTGCTGGCAGCGCGCCTGCTGCAAGGCCTGGCGACCGGCATCGCCACCAGCACCGTCAGCGCGGCCATGCTCGACCTGAACCGTGAGCGTGGCTCGCTCATCAACGGCATCGCGCCGATGATCGGCATGGCCATCGGTGCATTGGGCACGAGCGCGCTGGAGTGGCACCTGACGCCGCTGTTCTTCGCTGGCACCGCGCTGTCGGGCGTGGGCTTCGGCGCTTCGTTCAACGGCGCGATGCGCAGCCTGGTGCCACTGGCCACGCCACTGTTCAGGTCAACGGCAGCATGACGACGCGGCGGTACGCGGGGCGCGCCGCCAGCGCGTCGAACCAGCGCTGAAAGTTCGGCAAGGCCGGGCGCTCGACCGGCAGCGCCATCCAGCGCCACGCTGCGCAGCCCACCGCGATGTCACCCATCGTGAAAGTGTCGCCACCCACGAACGCGGTCGCGGCAAGCTGCGCATCGAGAACCCGCAAAACATCGACCGTCTCCACGCGATCGGCCTCGATCACCGCCGCATTGCGCTGCGCCTCGGGCGTGCGCATGAAGGCGCGGAACAGCGGCACCATCGTCGGCCACAGCGTGGAGTTGGCCCAGTCCATCCAGCGGTCGGCCAGCGCGCGCTGCGCCACGTCGTTGGGCCACAGCGTTCCGGCAGCGTGCTTCGCCGTCAGGTAACGCAGGATCGCGTTCGATTCCCACAGCACGAAGCCTTCGTCTTCAATCGTGGGCACCAGACCGTTGGGGTTGAGCCGGCGGAACTCGGGCGTGTTCACCACGCCGAAGTGGCGGCCCGCGTCGATGCGGCGGTACGCGAGGCCGATCTCCTCGCAGCACCACACGGTCTTCTGCACGTTGACCGAATCAGCATTGCCCCAGAGCAGCAACATCGGAAGCCTTGATAAAGAGGGGTCGCGCGGCACATGCCGCGCGGATCGCTTCATCTTATTGAGATTCCTGATTGGTGACATACCTCCGCTACCCCAGCTCCGTTCGCCCTGAGGTATCGAAGGGCAGCGCATTGGCCTGCAGCCAGCAACGACAAGCAAGGAACACTAAACTCATCCGACGTTTCCGCACTCTCTGGCCAAACGTTCGATGCCGCCCCCTCCCACCACACTGCGCAGGCTCGCGCTCTTCGCCCTCTCCACTGCATTCACCCTGCCCGCCTGGGCCGCCGACACCTTCGGCTCGCTGGTGTGGCAGAACGACGTGTTCATCGGCCAAGACGGCGGCGGCTACACCAACGGGTTGTTCCTCTCGCAGCTGCGCGTGGCGTCGCCCGGTGAAGAAACCATCGAGCCGCCGATGATCATGCGGCCGCTCGTGAACACCCTGGGCCTGCCGAGGCCCACGCTCACCGCCCTGTCGCTCGGCCAGATGATGGTCACGCCACGCGACATCACACGGCGCACACCCGACTCCACCGACTCACCCTACATCGGCGCGCTGCTCGTGCGCTCGACCTACGTGACCGTGCAAGGCCCCGCCGTCCACATGCTGGTGCTGAACGTCGGCGTGATCGGCCCGGCTTCGGGCGCGAAAGAAACGCAGCGCTTCATCCACAAGGTGACCGGCTCCACCGAGCCCGAGGGCTGGGACAGCCAGGTCTCGAACCGCGGGCTGCTCGGCCTTGAAGCGTCCAGCGGCTGGCGAGCCGCCTGGCATGGCACGAACGGCGGCGACAACCGCGGCGCCGGTGCCGGTGCCGACGCCATCGCGCTCGCCGACGCCGCACTCGGCAACCTGCAGCGATCCGCCGGCACCACGCTGATGCTGCGCTACGGGCACGGCCTGGACCGCAGCTACGCCACCACACCGCGCATCCTCTCGCAGCGCGGCGACCCGATGCTCGTCGACGAGGGCTGGTTCACCTTCACCGCCTTCTCGTACGGCCGCCTTTTCCACCACGAAGGCATCGACGGCAACGACCACCAACAAGCCACGCTGCGCAAGAACAACCTGCGCGCCACCGCCGGCCTGGCCTATGGGTGGAAAGATTCGTCGCTCACGGTGTCGGTGACGCGCGAGAGCCCGCTGGTCGACGCGGGGCTGGCGCACTCTTACGCATCGCTGAGCTACACGTGGCGCTTGCGCTGACCGAGATGCGCCCCCGCCCGCAGCGGGCAATTGCAATGGCAGCGCCGTTCGTTGTAAACACTCCGCACGCTTGACTCCAAAGGAGACGCAGCATGAGCCGATTCACCGGTGGTTGCCTGTGCGGCAACGTTCGAATGGTGGCGACGGGGCGGCCCTACCGGGTGGGCCTTTGCCACTGCCTCGACTGCCGCAAACACCATGGCGCCCTGTTTCACGCTTCCGCGGTGTTCCCTCAGGAAGCGGTGACGATCGATGGCGAAACACGCGAGTACGCCGGGCGGTTTTTCTGCCCCCGCTGCGGCTCGCCGGTCTTCTCACGCACCGCAGACGAAATCGAAGTGAACCTCGGGTCCCTGGATGCCCCTGACCAACTGATGCCGACCTACGAACTCTGGACCGTCCGCCGCGAGCACTGGCTGCCGCCGTTCCCGCTCGCGAGGCGATACGAACACGATCGCGACGCCACGGGGCGCTTCGAGGAGTAGATCGCATGAACGACGCGAAGGCGCCGTCGGGCCGCAAAGGCGCCAAGGTCTGGATCGAGTGACACGCCGCTGCGCTCGGGCTGCGGCGGCCAGATCGCGCTGGCTAAGCCTGCAGAAAGCGCGCCATCACCACCAGCGCTGCCACGCCCAGACTCAAGGTCAAGATCGCCGCGATGGCGAGCTTGGCGATGCCGGCGCGGTGCTGGCGGCGCCGGCGAACCGACATGGGCGCCGGCTGCAACGCCGCGTAGTCCGACATCACCGAGAAGCCGGTGGAGCGCCCGAAGTCTGTGGGGCGTTCATCGGCGGGCTCCGAGGCCCAGTCGAAGATTTGCGTGCTCTTGAATGCGGGTTGATGGCGGCTCATGCGGGCATTGTCCAAGCGAGCGGGGCCGCTGCGTAGCCCTTGAGCGAGGGGCCTCGACCCACCTGATCGTGCGGGCAGTCCAGCCGACCGAGCCGGTCGTCACTGCATGCCAGCGCAAGGGCCAACAGGGCTCGATAACATCGCCCGACACAGCCAGCAAGGACACGCGATGTATCTGCAACTCAAGGGCAAGCGGGCACTCGTTACCGGCGGAAGCCGAGGCATCGGCAAGGCCATCGCCAAGGCGCTGGCGCAAGAGGGTGTCGACGTGGCGCTGCTCGCGCGCAACCCGCAGGCACTGGCCGACACGGCACGCGAACTCTCCGAAAGCTCGGGCCGCAAGGTCGTCGGCGTGGTGGCCAACACGGGCGACGACGAGCAAGTCCGCCTCGCGGTGGCAAGCGCCTCCGCCCAACTCGGCGGGCCGATCGACATCCTAGTGAATGCCGCCGCGGAGCCCGCAGGCTATGCCGGCCCGCCCAAGCTGGCCGAGATCACCGGCGACTTCTTCCATGCTGAGATGGACATCAAGGTCATGGGCTACATCCGCTGCTCACGCGAAGTGGTGGCCGGCATGAAGGCCAGCGGCTGGGGCCGCATCGTCAACATCAGCGGGCTGGCGGCTCGACAGACCGGCAGCGCGGTGGGCAGCATGCGCAACATCTCCGTCGCCGCACTCACCAAGAACATGGCCGACGAACTCGGCCCCGCTGGCATCAACGTGACCGTGGTGCACCCCGGCCTCACACGCACGGAGCGCACGGCGCCGATGATCGCCGAGCGGGCGAGAAGCCAGGGCGTGACCGAGCAAGCGGTCGAGGCTCAGATGGCGGGTGGGAACTCCATCCATCACCTCGTCGACGCGAGCGAGGTGGCCGATGTCGTGGTGTTCCTGTGCTCGCCCCGGTCACGGGCGATCAATGGCGATGCCATTGCGGCGGGGGGTGGGGCGCCGAAGGGGATTCACTACTAGAGACAGAGACGCGCGCGACGCGTGCGCCAGATCTGTAAGGCCGTCGCCGCCTGCGATCGCGGCAACACTCCTTTGACGACTGACGGCTTGGCAATTGCCGTCAGTCGCGCCGAAGCTGCGAAGGTCGAGTCCGTGGCGGGATGCGGTCATTGAGAACTGACGGCCCACACTGAACGTCAGCTCTTAAGGGCGCTGATCCCTCTCGCGGAGGCAAGGTCTCGGCGGCCCACTCCGACACGGAATCCGTCGCTGGTTATCGGGCCGCATCGGAAAGCTCCTCGCCGCGCAGAGCGGTGAGCCTCCCAACGAATCCTTCACAATGGAACCTGACGACCAACACAAGACGGAGGGATGCATGCGAGGTTTTCTGCGGGTGGTTCTTTATGCCTCCGTGTCCGTCACCATGGCGGCTTGCGGTGGCGGCGGGAGTTCGTCGCCCGCTACAGCCAATAACACGCCTTCCATTCCGACCTTCGGAATCGCCGCATTCGGAAGTTCCGAGGCCGTTCATCAGGCCGGGAAAGGGCGGGACATGGTGTTCAGCGCCGATGGTCGCTTCATGGGGCTCAATAGGGTCGTCAACGGCATCTCACAGGCCGTCGTAATTGACATCGTCGGCGGCACCGAGGAGATCGCCAGCGTTTCAGACAGTGGCGTCCCGAGCGATGCCGCATCCTCTATTGCGGACATCTCCGCCGACGGACGCTATGTGTTGTTCAACAGCATGGCCTGGCTTGCGGCCGGTGTCACCTACCCCACGCAGAACGGCAGCCGACCGACGCAAGCCTTCCTCCGCGACCGTCTGCTCAAGCGCACCGAGGTCATCAGCATCGGCGCCGACGGCCTCACCGCGTCGAGCCTGGGTGGAGGCGTGGGAGACAACGCCATCAGCAAGGACGGCCGCTATGTCGTGTTCACCGCCAACGGCAATAACCTGGTGTCCGGCATCCAGTACTTCGCCGCCAATGCATCCCCTGCGAGCAACGTCTACGTGCGCGACCGGATCGTGGGCAAGACCGACATCGTGAGCGTCAGCCCGGACGGCTCGACCAGCGGCGGAGTCACGAACCTTGCGCCGTGGCAGTACTACGCAGACTCCAACCTGGCCGTTATCAGCGCCGACGGCAGGTTCGTCGCGTTCACGAGCATGGCGAACAACCTGGTGGCTGGAGCGATCTACAGCGGAGCCAACACCGCGAATGTCTTCGTCCGCGACCGTCAGACGGCCATAACACAGCTGGCGAGCGTCGGCACCGACGGCAAGACCGCGAGCAGCGGCCCCTGTTGGATCAAGCAGTATTCGGGGCAGCGTTCGTACATCTCCGATGACGGCAGCAAGGTCGTCTTCAACTGCGAGGGCGGGTTCCTCGCCGCGATGCCGTCCGCGAAAGATCCCGCACGTGCCCACGTGGCCGATGTCTACCTGTGGGACGCCACCACGAAGTCCAATGTGCTGGTGTCAAGGTCGTTCGACGGCCGCGAAGGCGGCGACGCTGACGCCCACACCGCCTCGGTCTCGGCCGATGGCCGTTTCGTCACGTTCCTCAGTCCGGCCCTCAATCTGGTGGATGGTTTTACGTTCTACGGCGCATTCGGCGCCCCTTTCACGAATGTCTATCGCTACGACAGCGTGAGCGGCGCAATCACGCTCATCTCCGAGTCGCGCATCGCGCCGAAGACCGCGAGCGACGCGAACATCGAACGCGTGGACATGTCAGCCGATGGCAAGACCGTGTCTTTCCTCGCCGATGCCGAAGGTCTTACACCCATCCTGGACTCGCCGTTCTACGGCAATGTCTACGTCTGGCGCGCAGCTTCCAACGAACTGAAAGCCGTGAGCCTGCAATCCACCGCTGAAAACTGGGGTGAACTCGCGCCATATATCGTGTTGCGCCAAGACGGAAAAGGCTTGGTGTATGCGCGATACGGCTTGACGTTGTTTGAAGAAAGAGTCTTCTACGTCGAACTCAACTAGAGAAGCGGCTCGCGGCGCCTGCGCCGAGTCGGAAACCACCGACAGGCCACGCGCCTGCACAGCACGCCGGCCTGGCGTATGGGTAGAAGGAGTCGTCGCTGACGGTGTCAGTGACGCGAGAAAGCCGGTTGATCGACGCAGGGCTGGCGCATTCGTATGCGTCGGTCAGCTATACGTGGCGGTTGCGGTGAAGGTGTACCTGCAACAGGATTCAGGCTCCGCCGCGCCTTGTCACGACGAACACGCCTGCTGCTACCGCAGACAACAGCGAGACAACCGCCCATCCAATGAAGAAGTTGGTAGCGGCTTGTGGGTTCGTGTCAAACAAGCTGCCATTCCCTCCGAGCGCGAATGTTCCATAGGCATATAGCAGCCCCCAACACACGATGGTTGCCAGTGCGGCTCCTGTGACTGCACCATACCGCTTTGATCAGTTTCATTGGACATCGGAGGGTGAACGACAGCCATGCAGCGGCTGTCGGCCATTGACGAGCAACGAACTGGCGCTGATGGTCACACTGCGGTCATTGAGGCACTCGGACGCCGGAACCTTCGGGGCCCGATTTGCTACGTGATCCTCGCTAACCGATCGCGACGCCGGTGAGGGGCGCTTGCTCGACAGCGAGTTGCCTTGAGGCGAATCGATCGCGAATGGCGTCCAGGTCGCTGTCCAGCCTGGTCGTCCCCAACTCAGGCCGCTGCATTTGGGTCGGCTTCACCGTCGCCGGGCGTGAACATGTCGACGAGGCGCCGAGAGAACAGCACGCCGAACTTCCCTCTCCCTTCGTCAAGGGCAAGGTCGCGTTGCTCAGACACTTGGTCGATGAACTTGCGTGTCGCCGGGGTCAGATGGGTCTTCAACTGAGCCACCATGCTGTCTACAACCTGGACTTCGTTCGCCAGACGGTGCAGGCCAACAGCTTGAATATCAACACCGACTGTGCGCGCCCATAGTGATCGGTAGTGCTTGAAGACGGGCACGCGCCCGCTGAAATAGACCTCATTGAACTTGAGTTTCTCAAGTACAACATTGCCATGAAGCAGGTCGTTTCTCTCGTTCACCAGCGTGTGATACGCCTTGAACGCTGCGTGCTTGTAGTCCACTTGGGACTCGAAGCCGATGCAGGTCATCGAGAGGCTCTTGATGCGAACGTCGATGGGCTGGCGGATCGCGTTGTCTCGCAATCTCTCGTCGGACTTTAGCTCGGGCCGCAAGAGGGCGAACAGCAAGAGATTGACGAACGCTTCGGCCAGCACCGGGAGCATCGATCGGATGCCGAAGCACAGGCCAAGGCCCTTCGAATACCTCGCGGCCACCTCAGACCAGTCGGTGTCAAGCGCCTGCTGAGCGCTTGTGATGTCCGGGATCGCCTCGTCCTCGGGTCGAAGGTTCAAAGCGTCAAGTTCGCGGAGAAGTGAGTTGACTGAACTGCGGATCCGCTGATACGGATTCACGAACTCGGTCCAGTCCTCGAGCGACTTCCGTAGCTGAGCCATCTGCTTGCCGTGACTCGCGAAGTCAGCCTTGATCTGGGTGACGAGATCTGGCATGTCGGCCTGGTTGATGCCGGGAACATCAAGAAGGACGACAGCCGTCCGGAAGTTCATGCCTTGGAACAGCGCCCACCCGGTGGACGTGCGCAGCATCCATTCCCAGTGGATCAGGTTGTCCGAACTGTCATTCCGGAAGATGTTTTGCGGGCCATTCGGAAGACCGAATCGAGCGCGGAAGTAGCAGTACAGATCGCTTGGCGCGACCTCGTTTCTGAGGGCAAGAAACGTCGACTTGGGTGCTCGATCCTTGCGCTGCAACTCAGCGAGGATCTCGCTAAACGGTGGGCAGTTGAGCTCAGCGACGAAATCAATGGGAAGTGACATAGCAACTCGTCGACGGTAAAGAAATGCCAAGGAAGGGTACCGCGCAGAAGGAGCTAGAACAACGGCGGTTTACGCTTTGCGTATGGTCTCCACGTTCGCCTCAAATCTCTTCACCCCACCACCTTCACCACCTGCCCCACCCTTCGGCTCCTCTCCACCGCCGAACGCGCTATTGATCAACCGCAACTGCGCCTCAGGCCGCGTCATCAATGGAGATGATTTCGCCAGTTCCGCAAACCCGCCACGCGGAAAACTCACGGTCTTCACGACATACGGCTTTGCTGCTGTGCGGTCGGCCGCGGTGAGCGCGCGGAACGAGCCTTCGGCTTCGGCCATCTGCGCGGTGGCGCGCTGTAATGCCGCTGCATCCTTGCTCGCGTACTGAAGCAGGTAGTTGCGCCCGCCCGGGCCGCTGAGGGTTAGGTTCACGTTGCTGCTCTGCCCTTGCTCGTTGCGCACGGTGCCGGCGATGTGGATGGCGCCAGGCGCGATCTACGCCGCTCACTTCAACTTGGCATCCAGCGTCGGGCTGCGTAACCATTTGACGATCATCTCGGTCGTGCTGTCGCTCAGCGAATCGACCGATCTGCAGGTGGTGAGGCCGCGGCCGGATTGGGTGTAGGAGCTGAAGTTCGCGACCAGAATGTTGCCTTCGCGCAATTCGCCGGTCATGGCCATCCATTTGGGCCCGCTCAAACCGCCCCCGCCGAGGGCATGCACGTCGCTCACGCGAAGCACCAGACGGCGACCAGGATACTTATCGATATCGATGGGGCGCGATTCCAGTTTGGCGCGTGGTGGCGGCTCGTCGCTTTCATTGAATGCCTTGACCAAGCGGCTCACCATGGCGGTTGGCCAACGGCACTCATCGCGTACCGTGTCGCTGAGGGCTCCGGCACTCACGGCCAATACTTCGGCGCCCACGACGATGGTCTCGTCTGGATGGATGCCGGCGCAGTCGTCGCGACATTCCATGAAGCTCGTCTGGGAAACCCAGTCTGCAGCGCTTTCGGCGAGCGACGCGCCAAGAGCGCGTAAGGCGTCGCAAGCGGGCTGCCCGTTCTTGAAAGACTTGTCGTCTTGAAAGTCGCGCGTGGCGACCAGCTTGCCGTCACGAACGACATTGGCTCTGACGATGGCTGAATATTCGCTTTTCTTGGCCTCGGGAGTCAGATTCAATCGAGCTACCTGCAAGGCCAGCTTCAAAACCGACGCCGCAGGCGCCTTGCCAGCCGGCGTGATGGCACCCTTCGAACGCGCCACGACGGCGGGCACCATGCTCTCCTCCCAGGCACAAGTGGCATCGCCCGGCTGTGCGCCCTGCAAGTAGTCAACGCCTTCGGCCACCTCGATCGCGCCCCAGGCCGGGAGCCCGGCGACTGCGCAAGCGGCGACGAGCAGCAGGCGACGAAGAGATTTCATAGAGATCGGTTTTCGCATTTGGAGACTCTCCTGTTTGAGTTTGTTTATCTGCGCGGTCGGGCGTCTATTGGCGACCAGCCGATGATCTTCTGCACGTACGCAGCCACGTTGGGCGTCAGCTCGGTAGACGGGCTAGGCGACATCCTGCCGAAGCGGCGCCAAAAAGTCAGCAACCAGTTCGAGAACCAACTCTGGCAGGCTCTCTGCGATGGATTCGCGCATCTGCTGCCACGCCTCTGGATCGACAGACGGTTGAGCCAGTCCGTCTGCCTTTGCTGCTGCGGACGGCCATTGGGTGTAGCTGTACCAAATGTTGTCCGGGCCACGATGCAAGCGAGAGCCGAGTGAACCTCGCTCTGCACGCAACAACTCGGTGATTCGCGACCAGGCTTGGACAAACTTGCCTTCGGCACCTGGATGCAAGCGCCAGCGATAGATGGCACAAAAGGTCGGGTCAGCGTCGCGGGTCTCTGCCGACACAGTGGTTGGACTCATGGTTGTAGGTGCCTCCAGACCGCTGATGGCTACTTGCCATCCGGCTCATCGAGAAATTGCAGGGCTGTTGAGGCGAATGGAACTGCAGGGTCATAAATGGGAACGTGATCGCCTCCAGGAATGATCCATAGGGCGGCATCTGGTACGGAACGGTAGATGTTCACAGGAATCTCAACGGGGAAGAAGCTGTCGCGGTCCCCATGCACGACGAGCGTGCGAGCCGTGATGGTCGACAAGCTTTCCGCGGTGAAATTCATATCGTCGTAGTTTGCGTGCAAGGCGTTGAACTGCGCAATCAGCTCACGAACCTGTTCGTCACCGCGTTTTGCGCACTCCCTATACATCTCTCGCACTTCTTCGGGCATGGTGCCAAAGGAAGCTCTGCGCATGATGGCCCGCGCCTGCTCGGGGAAATGAGTCGTTGCGCTGATCAACACCATGGAGTCGATGCGCTTGGGTTGGCTCGTTGCCATGTGCAGCAGCGTCATCGCACCGGTACTCATTCCCATGGCAGAGAAGCGACCAACTCCCAACCTTTCCAGCAAGAGGAACACGTCACCAGCCGCTTGCCGGTGGGTGAACTTTTTTTCGGGGTTGGTGGAATGACCATGGCCACGCAGATCCACCACGATCAGTCGATGGCGCTCTGCAAGCTGAGCGGTGAAGGGATGCCAGTTCTGTGTGCAACCGCCAAACCCGTGCAAGAGCACCAGGGGCTTTCCGACGCCGTACTCCTCGTAGTACATCTCAATGTCGTTGATTTGAACAGCATGCCCGCGAGTGCTTGTCTGTTTGGGGGCGTACGACCTGGTCATGATGCTTCTCTCACATCCTCAGCCGACCACTTTCACCACCTGCCCGACAGCCGGCTCCGCTCCGCCGCCGAACGCACCGTTGAGCAAGCGCAATTGAGCTTCTGGCCGCGTCGTCAAGGGAGATGACTTCGCCAACTCCGCAAAACCGCCACGCGGGAAGCTCACGGTCTTCACGACATACGGTTTTGCTGCCGCGCGGTCGGCTGCGGTGAGCGCGCGGAACGAGCCTTCAGCTTCGGCCATCTGCGCGGTGGCGCGCTGCAGGGCCGCTGCGTCCTTGCTCGCGTACTGAAGCAGGTAGTTGCGCCCGCCCGGGCCGCTGACGAGGGTGATGTTCACGCTGCCGCTCTGCCCTTTCTCATTGCTCACGGTGCCGGTGAAGTGCGTGGCGCTCAGGCCGTTGAGGCTGCGGCGCTCGCTGTTGCCGCCGGTGGGCTTGACGACGTTGCGCAAGATCTCTTCGTGCGTGCTGCCGGCCTTGGGCGGCACCAGGCGCACGATGAGGCCGGCGTCGGCCGTGCCATTCACCAGCATGATGGCCTCGGGCGAGTTCTTCACCTGCCAGCCTTCGGGTGCGGTGAGCGCGATGCCCAGGGGCTCGTGATAGAAGTTGCGGCCGCGGGTGACGCCTTGCTCGCGGCTGTCGCCGAAGGTCATGCCGTTCACGGCTTGCAGGTAGCGCGCGCGGAAGTCTTCGCCGTACTGGCCCGAGTACTTGGCGGCGATGGCTTTGATGTCGGCCAGCCGCTTGTCGTTGCTGGGGTGCGAGGCGAGCCAGCTCGCCGCCGTGGGCTCGGGCTTGCCTTCGGCCTTGGCGGCCTCGGCGGCAAAGCGCTCCTGGTTCTTGAGCACGCCAATCACCTCGACCATGTTTTGCGGGTTGTACTGGTTGCGCGCCAGGTACTCGGCACCGAGCTGGTCGGCCTGCGATTCCTGGTCTCGGCTGTACGAGGCGATGTAGCCGGCCGCCGCGGTTTGCGACGCCCGGCTCGCGAGGTCGGTAGCGCCGCCCACACCCGCGCCTTCGAGCACCGCGCCGAGCACGGTGGCCGCGAGCACGCCGATGCCGGCGGTGCGCTGGCGCGTGGCGCGCTGCGCGCCGTGGCGTGCGGTCACGTGGCCGATCTCGTGGCCCATCACACCGGCAAGCTCGGCCTCGCTGTCGAGGTAGGCCATGATGCCGCGCGTGACGTACACGTAGCCGCCGGGCAGCGCGAAGGCGTTGATCTCGGGGCTGTCGAGCACCGTGAAGGTCCACTTCAAGTTGGCGCGGTGAGACTGTTTGGCGAGGCGCTGGCCCAGCTCGTTCACGTAGGCCTGCAGCTTGGGGTCAGCAAGGGCGGTGTACTCCTGCAGCACTTGCTCGTGGGCTTTCTTGCCTTCGGCGATCTCGTCTTCTTCGCTCATGGCCGAGCGCTCGGTCTGGCCGGTGACGGGGTTGACGACCTGCGTGCCGCACGCCACGAGCAGGGCGGCACACAGTGCGAGAGACAAGACATCACGGCGTAGCTTCATTGCACAACTCTCCATGCAGCGGGCCGGTCAGCGGCCACGGGGTGGCAAGGTTAAACCAGTGGGTGCCGAGCTTCGTTCGACCTGAGCCAACTCTCCGCTCGGGTTGAGCCAACTTTCCGCTCGTGCTGAGCCAACTCTCCGTTCGCCCTGAGCTTGTCGAAGGGGTCCAGCGCCGTGCTGTGCGCACCCTTCGACAGGCTCAGGGCGAACGGAGTGCGGCGACAAGCTCAGGGCGAACGGAGTGGGCTCGGAGCGAACGGAGGAGGTATAGGTTCAGGATGAACGGGCGCTGCTCAGGCGAAGCGCACCTGCACCCGCACGCCGCCCAGCGGCGAGGCATCGAGCGCCACCTTGGCGCCATGCCGCACGGCCACGCTGCGCACGATGGCCAGGCCGAGGCCAGAGCCTTCTTCGTCACCGGTGGCGCGGCGGTAGAAGCGGTCGAACACGCGCTCGCGTTCTTCGGGCGGGATGCCGGGGCCGGCATCGTCGACCTGCAGCGTGGGCACACCGACATCGCTGAACACGCGCAGCTCCACGCGCGAACCTTTGGGTGAATAGCGCACCGCGTTGTCGGCCAGGTTGCGCACCAGCACACCCAGACCCAGCCGGTCGCCGCGAACGATGACCGGCTCGTCGGCGAACAGCTCGAAGGCGCTGCCGCGCGACAAGGCGTAGGGCACCGTGTCGGCCACGGCCTGGCGCACGACTTCGCTCAGGTCGAGCGGCTCCATCGCCGCGGCCGGTGCGCCGGGCTCGCTGCGCGCGAGTGTCAGCAACTGCTCGACGATGCGGGCCGCGCGGTCAACGCCATCGGCGAGCGTGGCGATGGCATCGCCGCGTGCCGACTCGTCGTGGGCGCGTTTCAGCGTTTCAATCTGCAGCTTCAGCGCGGTGAGCGGCGAGCGCAGCTCGTGTGCGGCGTCGGACAAGAACGCGCGCTGCGTGTCGAGCGTCTGGCCGAGCCGCTCGAGCAGGCCGTTCAGTGCGATCACCAAGGGCGACACGTCGTCGGGCAAGCCGGCGTCGGGCAGCGGCTGCAGCAGCTTGCCGTCGCGTGCGCGCACCTCGGCCACCACGCGGCGCAGCGGCGCGAGCGTCAGCGCGGCAAGCCACCAGGCCATCAGCGCCATCACCGGCGCAAGAAACAGCAGCGGCGTGATGCTGTGCAGCGCCGCGTTGGCTGCCAGCCGCTGGCGGATGCGCAGCGGCTGCGCCACCTGGATCACGCGGCCCGGCGTGGCGACGCTGAAGGTGCGCCAGGTCTCGCCGTTCACGCCCACGTCGGCCAAGCCCAGCAGCGCGCGGCTGGGCAGCTCGCTGTGGTTGCGCGTGGCGTAGATGCTGCGGCCGTCGATGGTCCAGATCTGCACGACGAAGTCGAGCTGCTCGTCGGCCAGCGCGTCGGCCTGGTCGGGAGGGATCTCGCCCTGGTCGCGCAGCGAGAGCGCCATCTGGCGCAGCTGGTAGTCGAAGATGGCTTCGGTTTCGGTCAGTACGCTGCGATAAGTCACCACACCCATCACCAAGGCGACCAGTGCCAGCATGCCCAAAAGGGCCAGCAAGAGTCGAACTCGAATCGAATTCATGGAGCCCCCACGTCGCTGCGCTCCGGCCCCCCGAAGGGGTGCTGTCGAACTTGGGGCTGCCCGGCGTTCGACTTCATGCCGGAACGAAGTAGCCCACGCCACGCATGTTCTGGATGAACTCGGCCCCGAGCTTGCGGCGCAGCTGGTGGATGTAGACCGAGACGGCGTTGCTCTCGATCTCTTCGCCCCAGCCGTAGAGCCGGTCTTCGAGTTGCGCGCGCGACAGCAAGGCGCCGGGCCGCGTCATCAGCGCTTCGAGCACGGCGAATTCGCGGGCCGAGAGCAGCACGGGCTGGCCGTCTTTGCTGACCTGGCGCGTGGCGGGGTCGAGCGTCACGCCGCGGTGCGTGAGGGTGGATTGCGCGCGGCCGCTGTGGCGGCGCAGCACGGCGCGCATGCGGGCGTTGAGCTCGTCGAGTTCGAAGGGTTTGACGAGGTAATCATCGGCACCGGCGTCGAGGCCGGAGACGCGGTCGCCCAACGCGTCGCGCGCGGTGAGCACGATCACCGGCGTGGCGTCTTGCCGGCCGCGCAGCCAGCGCAGCACGCCGAGGCCGCCTTCGCCGATGGGGGCAGCGTCGGGTGCCGAGGGCAGGCCCAGGTCGAGCAGCACCAGGTCGAAGCGCTCGCTGCCCAGCGTGGCCAGTGCAGCGGTGGTGTCGCGCACCCAGTCGACGGCGTAGCCCTCCTGGCGCAGCGTGACGCGCAGGCTCTCGCCGATCATGCGGTCGTCTTCGACAAGGAGCAGGCGCATCAGGGTGGCAGTGGTTGAAAGGAAACAGGCCGCGCAGGCCATCACCCGAACGGGGTTGGGCACGCGGGCGCCAAAAAGCATACGGTATCGTGCAGGCCGCACCTGCCTTCGAGCTGCACCATGCCAAAAGTTCTGCGCAACACACTGCTTTCTTTCCGCGACGTGCTGGCCACGGCCGGCCCGTTCATCATCCTCACCATCGTGCTGCTCGTGGTGGCCTACTGGGTGCTGGACCCGACGCCGCCCAAGAAGGTGGTGCTCGCCACCGGCGCGGACCAAAGCGCCTATGCCGAATTCGGCAAGCGCTACGCGGCCCTGCTGAAGCAGCACGGCATCACCGTCGAGCTGCGGGCCACGGCCGGCGCCTCGGCAAACCTGAAGCTGCTGCGCGACGACAACTCGGGCGTCGACATCGCCTTCGTGCAAGGCGGTGCCGACGAGAAGCAGCTCGCCATCGACGAACAAGAAGAAGGGCTGGTCTCGCTCGGCAGCCTGTTCTATGAACCGGTGTGGCTGTTCTACCGTGAAGACTCGGCCAAGCGCCTGCTGGGTGTCCCCAAGAAGCCGGCCGCGCCTCGCGGGGCGAGCGCCGCGCCGGAGCCCGAGGTGAACCTGACCAGCCTGGCCCAGCTGCCGGGCTGGAAGGTCAACATCGGCGAGCGCGGCAGCGGCGTGCCCAACCTGATGCGCAAGCTGATCGACGCCAACCACGTCGACAAGGAGACGCTCACGCTGCTGCGCGAACCGCAGACGCCTGCGGTAGTGGGTTTTCTGTCCGGCAACATCGACGCGGTGGCGTTTGCATCAGCACCCGAATCGCTGATGGTGCAGATGCTGCTGCAGACGCCGGGGGTGAAGCTCTTCAACTTCTCGCAGGCCGAGGCGTATTCGCGCCGCTTCCCGTTCATCAGCCCGGTGACGCTGCCCCGCGGCATCGTCGACCTGGCCGGCGACTTGCCGCCCAACGACGTGCGCCTGGTGGCACCCACCGCCACGCTGGTCGCGCGCAAGGGCACGCACCCGGCGCTGATTCAGCTCTTCGTACAGGCCGCTCGCACCATTCACGGTGAGGCCGGCTGGTTCCAGCACAAAGGCGACTTCCCGAACATCAAGAACACCGAGCGGCCCCTCGCCGCAGAAGCGCAACGTTTCTACACGACCGGCGTGCCGGTGCTGCAGCGCTTCTTGCCGTTCTGGCTGGCCAACCTGATCGACCGCATGTGGGTGGTGCTGGTGTCCATCGTCGCCATATTGATCCCGCTGAGCCGCGTGGTGCCGCCGCTCTACACCTTCCGCATCCGCTCGCGCGTCTTCCGCTGGTACGGCCGCCTGCGCGTGGTTGAAGACGCGCAAGGCACGCGGCCCAACGACGAGCTGATGAAGGAACTGGCCGACATCGAGCAAGGCGTCGAAGGCGTGAGCGTGCCGCTCAGCTACGCCGACGAGCTGTACTCGCTGCGCAGCCACATTCAGATGGTGCGCAGGAAGCTGCTGGCGGCAGTGCCGACGAATTGATCCAAGCGGCCCAAATGTAGCCTTTAGTGCTACATTCGTAGCCATGGAAGCCACATCCATCAACCTAGCCGCACTGCTGTTTCCAGCGAGCTATCGGCGGCGTGTGCTGTGCCTGCTATTGCTGCACCCGGAACGCGCACTGCATGTGCGCGAGATCGCCCGCCTCACCGGAACCGCGCCCGGCACCTTGAACAAGGAACTCAACAAGCTATATGGCGCCGGCCTGCTTGTGCAGGAACGAGTGGGCAACCAGGTGCGTTATGCGGCCAACCGCGCCAGCCCGATTCATGCCGAACTCACCGGCATTCTTCGAAAGACCATCGGCTTGGCTGACGTGCTGGCCGATGCGCTTGCACCTTCGGCGCAGTCCATCACTGTGGCCTTCGTCTTCGGCTCCATGGCTCGGGCGGCAGAAACCGCAGGCAGCGATGTTGATGTGATGCTGATCGGGCCCTTGAGCTTCGGCGACGCGGTGGGTCTGCTTTATCCTGTGCAAGCGACGCTGGGGCGCGAGATCAACCCGAAGGTCTTCAGTGCTGATGAGTGGCGTGCGCGGCTCAAGGCCAGGGACCCGTTCATCCGCGAAGTGCTGGCACAACCGAAAATCTTCCTGATCGGAAACGACGATGAGCTTGAAAAACTTGGTCGGCGTCAGCCTCGATGAGATACCGGCTTCGCGAGAAGCAGTCACCCGTCTGCTGAAAGCCGTCAAGGGCCACATCGCCGACGCCCAGGCCAGCAACATCACGGCGGAGACACGCTTTGGCGCCGCGTACACAGCCATCCGCATGCTGGCCGATGTGGCATTGAACGCCAATGGGTACCGAACGCTCACCAGCCGACCCGGCCACCACCAGACTGCCATCCAAACATTGCCGCTGACCATCGGTCTGCCGGGGCAAACCGTGCAAGTGCTCGATGCCCTGCGCAAACAGCGCCACGTGACCGAATACTCAGGCGACCTCGTTCCAGAAAGTGCGGTGCTCGAGTGCGTGGCGCAGGCCCAGGCGCTGCATGCCGCAGTGCTCGCATGGCTGAAGGCAAACCAGCCCAAGCTGCTCTGAGAGATTGGATGACGGCAGCTGGCAACCTGAGACCCGAAGAACCATGAAATCAACGAATGCCACCGTCGAGGAAGTGTCCACACCACCCCAAGCCCTGATCAGCACTGGCCTGCCCAGCAGCGACTTCAGCGACGCCTACTGTGGCCACACCACCCGGGCTGACATCACCGCGATGCAGGTGGCCAAAGGCATGTTCGAAGACCCACCTCGCTGGGTCAGCTCGCTGATGGCGGTGCGCGATGGCGTCGTCGGTCTGGTTGGCTTGAAGACCAGCAAGAGCCTTGTCGCGCGAGAGCGGCAGGGGAAGGTCGGCATCTTCCCGGTGCGGAGCAGCTCGGCCAACGAAGTGGTGCTGGGTGAAGACGACACGCACCTGGACTTCCGCGTGTGGGTGCATGTGGAGCCGCAGGGCAGTGGCTGCCTCGTCACGGCTTGCACCGTGGTGCGCACGCACAACCGATTCGGGCGAATCTACCTGGGAACAATCATGCCGTTTCACCGGTTGATCTCACGACAGACGCTGGCCCGCGCCATCGGCCGTCTCAACCAACTTGCCGCGGTCACTCACTGACCGGGCCACGCTCCATGAAATCTTCTGTTCCCGATCGCCCGCACGTCGTGATCATCGGCTGCGGTTTCGGCGGCCTGGAGGCCGTGCGTGCGCTGTCGAAGGCGCCGGTGACGATCACGCTGATCGACCGCACCAACCACCATCTGTTCCAGCCGCTGCTGTACCAGGTGGCCACCGCCGGGCTGAGCGCGCCGGCGATCTCGGCGCCGATCCGCCACATCCTGCGCAAGCAGATCGCGCGCGGCAACCTCACGGTGCTGCAGGCCAAGGTCACAGCCATCGATGCGAACGCGCGCGCCGTGGTCCTCGACGACGATGAACGCCTGGGCTACAACCACCTGATCGTGGCCGCGGGCGCCACGCACAGCTACTTCGGCCACGATGGCTGGGCGCCGTATGCGCCGGGGCTGAAGACGCTGGCCGACGCGTTCAACATCCGCGCGCGCGTGATCGGCGCCTTCGAGCATGCCGAGCGTTGCAGCAACCCGATCGAGCGCTCGGAGTGGATGAGCTTCGTGGTGGTGGGCGCGGGGCCGACCGGCGTGGAGATGGCGGGCACGCTGAGCGAGATCGCGCAGCAGACCTTGTCGCGCGAGTTCCGCCGCATTGACTCCAAGCATGCGCGCGTGGTGCTGCTCGAGGGCTCGGACAAGGTGCTGGGCAACTTCGTGCCCGCGCTGCAGCAGCGCGCCAAGGAGCAACTCAAGCGATTGAAGGTCGACGTGCGCACCGGCTGCACCGTGACGGCCATCGGCCAGAGCGGCGTGAGCTACGTCTCGCATGAAGGCGACGTGGAACTCGCGGCCCACCTGCCCAGCCGCACGGTGATCTGGGCGGCCGGCGTGGCGGGCTCGCCGCTCGGCAAGTCACTCGCTACCACCGCAGGCGCCACGCTCGACCGCGCCGGGCGTGTGGTCGTGCAGCCCGACCTGACACTGGTAGACCACCCCGAGATCACCGTGATCGGCGACCTCGCCGCCGCCAAGAGCTACGGCCCCGGCACGCTCACCTCGGTGCCCGGCGTGAGCCCGGCGGCCAAGCAGATGGGCCGGCTGGCCGCAGCCAACCTGATCCGCCGGCTGAAAGGCGAGCCGACGCGGGCCTTCCGCTACCGCGACTACGGCAACCTGGCGACCATCGGCCGGCGCGCGGCGGTAGTCGACCTCTCGGTGCCGGTGTTCGGTGCGCTGCGCTTCTCGGGCTTCTTCGCGTGGGTGTTCTGGCTGTTCGCGCACATCTACTTCTTGATCGGCTTTCGCAACCGGCTGGTGGTGCTGATCGACTGGGCCTGGGCCTACTTCACCTTCGAGCGCCACGCGCGCGTGGTGGCCGAGCCCGGCGCGCTCGCAACCGAGACCCTGCCCACCCAGCCGCCGGTGATGGACGCGCCCGACACCTTGCCGCTGCGCCGATGAGACGACGGCCAGCCCCGCTTGTGAGGCGTTAGCTCTTGGCCTGAAGATAGGCCTTGGCCATGCGCACGATCTCGCGCGTGCCTTGCTTGAGCGACACGCCCTTCGGCAAGTCCAGCACCACTGCGTGCACGAGGCCATGCAGCGAGTGCATCAGCGTGAAGGCCGCGAGTTCGGGGTGGGGCACGTTGATGTCGTCGCGGTAGCGGTGCATCAGCGCGACGATGCGTTCACTGATGGCGGCATCGGCCTTGGCGTGGCTGTCCAGGTCTTCGTGGCCCGCGAGCTGCAATTCGAGCACGCGGTGAAGGCCGGCCTCCAGGCGGTGCGACTCCACCAGGCCGTCCATGAGGGTGGTCAGCGCGTCTTCGAAGTTCAGGTTCGCGCTGCGCTCGAAGGCGTCGGCGATCACCTCGTTCATCTGCCGCGAATGGCGCTCGTGCAAGGCGGTGATGAGCGAGTCCTTGTTCGGGAAGTACTGGTACAGCGAGCCCACGCTCACGCCGGCGCGCTCGGCCACCAGGTTGGTGTTGGTCGCGGCATAACCACGCTCCACCAAAACGCGAGCCGCTGCATCGAGGATGGCTTCGACGGTGGCCTGCGAGCGCGCCTGGCGCGGCGATTTGCGAGGGCTGAGCGCGGTTTTCATGGGTCGGCCTCAAATGCGAGTTGGAAATATGAGCAGAAGCTCGCATCATCTCGCACCGGCCACCGCCGAGTCAACTCCAAGGACACCACCATGCCCGCCCGTCCCTACACCGTTTTCATGCTGCTCAAGGCCACCTCGCACTGGCTGGCCCTCGACCGCGCCCGCCGCGACGAGGTGTACGACGGCGCGCTGATGCAGGTGTTCAACCGCTTCCCTTCGGTGCGCGTGCGCTTCTTCGATTCGAGCGGCTTCTCGGGCCGCTGCTCCGACGTGCTGATGTGGGAGACCACCGACATGCCCGAATACCGCGATGCCGTGGCCGCGCTGCACGAGCACCCCTTCTTCGGCCAGCGGTATTTCGAGATCGTCGAGGTGATCCCCAGCGTGCCCGATGGCTGGCGCGAGTTCGACTGGGAAAGCGGCCGAGCCTGCGCCGCCTGAAACCCAGGCTGCGCCATGGCGAGGGCAGGCTCCTAGAATGAGCCGATCCACAGTTCGCTCGCCCAGCACCCGACCCGGGCTGCGACGGCGGCACCACCCGGACCGCACCCATGGACACCCGCACATCCCCCATCCGCCTGCGACTCGAACGCGTGCGCGACGCGCTCAAGCAGCACCAGCTCACCGCCGTGCTGGTGCCGTCGAGCGACCCGCACCTGTCTGAATACCTGCCCGAGCGCTGGCAAGGGCGGCAGTGGTTGTCGGGCTTCACCGGCTCGATGGGCACGCTGGTCGTCACGCTCGACGACGCCGCACTGTTCGCCGACAGCCGCTACTGGGTGCAGGCCGAGGCCGAGATCGCCGGCACCGGCATCAGCCTGGTGAAGATCCCCACCGGCACCGCCCCCCATCACGTTGACTGGCTCGCGAGCCATGTGCCTGCCGGCCAGAGCGTCGGTGTCGACGGCAGCGTGCTCGGCCTGGCCGCAGCGCAGCACCTGCGCAGCCAACTGGCCAAGGCGAACGTCAAGCTGAACACCGATTTCGACGTGCTGAAAGAAGTGTGGGCCGAGCGCCCGGGCCTGCCCGGTGCACCGGTCTATGAACACAAGGCACCGCATGCGCCGCTGTCGCGCGCTGCCAAGCTGGCGCAGGTGCGCGAGGCGATGGCCCGCCAGGGCGCCACACAGCACTTCGTCTCGACCGTCGACGACATCGCGTGGCTCTTCAACCTGCGCGGGTCCGACGTCAACTACAACCCCGTTTTCCTCGCACACGCGTTGATCAGCCTGCACGGTGCCACGCTGTTCGTTGCCGATGGCAAGGTGCCTGCCGATGTGAAAGCCGCGCTCGCCGCCGATGGCGTGCAGCTCGCACCCTATGCGCAGGCTGCCGCCGCGCTGAAGTCGCTGGGCGCCAAAGATGTGCTGCTGGTCGACCCGCGCCGCATCACCTGGGGCACGCGCGAAAGCGTCGGCACCGAGGCGCGCGTGGTCGAGGCCATCAACCCCAGCACCTTGTTCAAGAGCCGCAAGAGCGAAGCCGAAGCCGCGCACGTGCGCGAAGCCATGGCGCAAGACGGCGCCGCGATGTGCGAGTTTTACGCGTGGTTCGAGAAGGCGCTGGGCAACGAGCGCATCACCGAGCTGACGGTCGACGAGAAGCTGAGCGCCGCACGCGCCAAGCGGCCGGGCTTCGTCGGCCTGAGCTTCAACGTGATCGCCGGCTTTGCGGCCAACGGCGCGATGCCGCACTACCACGCCACGCCCGAGTCGCACGCCGTGATCGAGGTGAAGCCCGGTGAAGGCAGCCTGCTGCTGATCGACTCGGGCGGCCAGTACCTCGGCGGCACCACCGACATCACCCGCGTCTGGCCCATCGGCACCATCAACGTGGCGCACCGGCGCGACTACACGCTGGTGCTCAAAGGCACCATCGCGCTCAGCCGCACGCGCTTCCCGCGCGGCACGCTGTCGCCGATGATCGACGCCATTGCACGCGCCCCGCTGTGGGAGCAAGGCATCGACTTCGGCCACGGCACCGGCCACGGCGTGGGCTACTTCCTCAACGTGCACGAAGGCCCGCAGAGCATCTCGAAGGTGGCGCCCGAGCCGCACATGGCGATGGAGCCCGGCATGATCACCAGCATCGAGCCCGGCCTGTACCGACCCGGCCAATGGGGCGTGCGCATCGAGAACCTGGTGCTCAACGTGCCGGCCCAGATCAACGGCAGCGACGGCGCATTCGGCGAGTTCCTCGAGTTCGAGACGCTCACGCTGTGCCCCATCGACACCCGCTGCATCGACAAGAGCCTGCTGCGCGCCGACGAGACCAACTGGCTCAACCGCTACCACGCAACGGTGCGCGAGCGCCTGGCGCCGCTGGTGGCCGGCGACGCCCTCGCCTGGCTCAACGAGCGCACGCAGGCGATCTGACTGTCTGCCGCAAGCGCGGTTCATCCCGCGCTTCTGGCGGTTCGTCGCAATGCGGTAGGCAGCATGGGGAGCGCTGCCTAAAGTTCACTCCAACGCAACAAACAAACCGCTGGAGCCCAACATGATCGACCGCATCTTCGCCCCCTTCCTGACCTTCACTTTGCTCATCGGTGGCACCGCCGCCGTCGCATCGAGCCTGTTCACCGAACAAGCCGCTCCGGCACCTCAAGTGGCACAGAGCGCCGCCAAGGCCGTGATCGTGCTGGAGACGGTGGTCATCACCGCCAAGCGCCATCCGGCTTGAGGCAAGCTTCTCTCCACGCCCGAAACGCCAGCAGCTTGCTGGCGTTTTTTCATGGTGCGGTGAGAAGGTGTGGAGAAGGAATATGGGCCGGCACCGTGAACAAGAGCGCATTCGCCGCGCGCCTCGGCCAGCAAGGTCTTGCGAAGAGGGCTACTATGACGAACTAGGGTTTACCCTCATTCCCGGTTCGGGCCCCAAAAAGGCCCTCCAATACATCACCATGAACATCCTCCGCGCCATCGTCCACGCCATTTCTTCGGCCTGGAACAGCACCTCTTCCACCCCTCACAACGAGCGCTATCTCGCAGACGCAGTCGACATCTATGACCTGGAGCGCCGCATGAACGAACGCGCTCGCGTCTACCTGTCGATCTACCCGTCGGGCGCCGGCCGCTGAGCCGCACACGACTCCTGAATCAGCCGGCACTCAGTCCGGCTTGATCTTGGCCCGTGCGATCACGGGCTTCCAGCGCTGCTGTTCGGTCGCGATGAAACGCGTGAACTCTTCTGCGGTGCTGCCCACGGTGATGGCTGCTTCGCTTTCCAGCAGCTTCAATGCTCCCGGTTCCTTGACGGCCCGCGCTGCCGCGGCCGACAGCTTCTCGGCATTCGCCTGAGGCAGCGACGCCGGCGCCAGCATGCCGTACCACTGCGTCATCTCGAAGCCCGGAAAGCCTTGCTCGGCCACCGTTGCCACATCAGGCAATTGCGCCAGCCGCTGGGTGCTGCCGGTCGCAATGCAGACGAGCTTGCCGGTCTTGATGAACTGCATGACCGCCGGTGCGCCCACGGCCGCGGCATCGAGCCGGCCGCCCATCAGGTCGGTCAGTTGCGGGCCGGTGCCGCGGTAGGGCACGTGCAGCACGAAGGTGTTGCTGGCCATCTTCAGGTACTCGAAGGCCAGGTGCCCGGCGCTGCCGTTGCCCGCCGAGCCGTAGTTCAGCACGCCCGGCTTGGCCTTGGCCAATGCGATGAACTCCTTCAGGTTCTTCACATTCAAGTCGGGCCGCACCACATACAAGCTCGGCACCTTGGACAACAACGAGATCGGCCGGAAATCCTTTGCCGGGTCGTAGGGCAGCTTGTCGAAGATGTATGGGTTCACCGCCAGCGTGCCGATGTGGCCGAGGATCACGGTGTGCTGGTCGTCGGCCCGCGCTACTTCGGCCATGGCCACGTTGCCGGCACCTCCGGGCTTGTTGTCGACATAGACGCTCTGGCCCAACAGCTTGCCGAGTTCCGCGGCCGTTGCACGCGCAACGATCTCGGAGCTGCCGCCGGGTGCAAACGGCACCACGAAGCGGATCGACTTGTTCGGCCAGGCCGCCTGCGCTCGCACGGCAATCGGAGCCAGCGCGACAGCACCCAGGCACAGTGCGTCGCGGCGGGTGAGGTGAAACGTGTTCATGGGGTCTCCGTGGCGAGTCATCGGGGCCTGCATTGTGTGCCGTTGGAACGGTGCCGCCATGCATCGCGCATCCTGCGGATCTGCGGCCCATGCCGCGCTTCCCGCAGTTCGTCGCACACCGGTGGCAATGGCGAAGGCGGCTGCCTAAAGTTCATTCCAACGCAACACACAACCCGCTGGAGCCCCACATGATCGAACGTTTCATCGCCCCCGCCCTGACCTTCTCGGTACTGATCGCCGGCCACGTTGCCATCGCGATGGCGATGTTCTCGTCGCCTGCAGCACAGCCGGCCGAACAAGTCGCCAAGGCGCCCATCATTCAGCTTGAAACGGTGGTCATCACCGCCAAGCGCACCTCGTGAACATGCCTGCTCAGCGGGTGCACCGGCCGGTGATCCCGGCTTGGTGAACCCCGGAGCAGGTCTCCTGTTGGCGACACGGCATGGCCGTGTCGCCTTTTTTTCGTCTCTCTCTTCGTTCCTGAGCAGGCATACGGGATCGAGCCTCTGCGCTAACCTGCGGGCTCATCTTTTTCGGAGGTGAATCCATGTACACCCTGTTTGGAACCACCGGCTCCGGATCGGCCGCCGTCGAAGCCGCGCTCGAACGCACCGGCGCCCCGTTTCGCATCGTCACGGCATCGAGCTGGGAGCCCGATTCGGCGCTGGCCGAGCTAAGCGCCGTCAACCCGCTGCAGCAGATTCCCACACTCGCGATGCCCGACGGCAGCGTGCTCACCGAGAGCGCCGCCATCCTGATCCACCTGGGCCTCGCCTACCCGCAGGCCGGGCTGCTGCCCGCCGATGCGTCGGCCCGCGCGCAGGCCGTCCGTGGGCTGGTCTACATCGCGGCCAATTGCTATTCGGCCATCAGCGTCAGCGACTACCCCGAGCGCTGGTGTGCCGACATCGACGAATCGGCGCGCGAACGCATCATCCGCGGCACGCGCGCGCGGCTGCATCATCACTGGGATGTCTTCGCCGACCAGTTCGCGGGCCAGCTGAACGACACGCAACCGCGGGCGCTGGACATACTGGCCGCCGTGGTGTCGAAATGGTCTGGCACGCGCGCGCACCTGCGCACGGCTCGCCCGGAATTTTTCGCCACGCTGCAACGCATCGAATCGCACCCTCAACTCGCACCCGTGTTCTCGCGCCACTTCAAGAGTTGACGCGTCCCGCGGCGCTCACATGTGCCGAAACACATGCACGAAGCTGCGGCTCACCGGCAGCAGCTCGGTGCGGCCCTTCAGGTGGACCTCGGCCGTCTCGTTCGGGCCGCGCGCCACCTGGCTCACCTGATGCAGGTTGACTATCACCGAGCGGTGCACCTGCGCAAAACGCTCGGGGTCGAGTTCGTCAGCCAACTCGCGAATGCTCTTGCGGATCAGCGCCTCGCCGCCTTCCCACACCACCAGCGTGTACTTCTCATCGGAGCGCAGGTAGGCCACCTGCTCGACAGGAATCAGCCGCACGCTGGTACCCACCGAGGCCTTGATCCACTGCAGCCAGCCGGTCGACGTGACACGCCGGCGAAGCTCGCTCGACATCTTCTCGATCACCGCATCGAGCTTGGCGTCGTCGCCCTCCGGCGCGCGCGCCAGGCGCTGCTGCAGGCGTTGCACCGTGTCGGCGAGCCGCGCTTCGTCGAAGGGTTTGACAACATAGTCGAGCGCGCCTTGCTCGAAGGCGGTGACGGCGTACTGTTCGTAGGCGGTGACGAACACCACTTCGGCGCGCCGCGCGATCGAGCGTGCGGCTTCCACGCCGTTCAGCCCCGGCATGTGCACGTCGAGAAACACGATCTGCGGCGCATGCTCGTCGAACATCTCCACCGCCTCACGGCCGTTGCGCGCCTGCGCCACGATGCTCAGCTCGGGCCACAGTCGGGCCAGCAGGCCGCACAGTCGCTCGCGCAGCAGCGGTTCGTCGTCGGCGACAAGTGCGGTGGGCATGCGTGGTCAGAGCCTGTGAATGAATCCGGCGCGCCCGAGCGGGTGCACCAAAGGGTGTCGATCTAGGCGTAAAGCGCAGCTGTAGCTCGGGCTACAGCGAGCATTTGCAACGACGAGCGGCGCCGTTTGGGGCGCACGAGCGGGTGTGTCGGATTTGTTCACAGGCTCTCAGCCTTTCGGAAACACGATGACGGCCTTCAAGCCGTGCGGCGGCTCGTCGAGCATCTGCAACTGTGCCGCATCGCCGAAGAACGCACGCAGCCTTTCGCGCAGGTTGTTCAGGCCGGTGCCGGATGCGGCGGTCTCGCTCATGCCGACACCGGTGTCGGTGACTGATACCTCGACGGCGCCCGCCTGTTCGCGCGCCTCAACGCCGATGCGCCCGCCGGTTTCGCTCGGGTCGATGCCGTGGTGCACCGCGTTCTCGACCAGCGTCAGCAGCGCCATCGGCGGAAAGCGCAGGGCAGCGAGTTCGGGCGATGAGGCCACGTTGAACTCCAGCCGGTCGGGCATGCGCATGCGCATCAGCTCGAGGTAGGCATTCACCAGCGTCATCTCGGTGCCGAGCGTGGTGTTCTGGTCGCTGAAGGTGGGCACCGCGGCACGCAGGTAGGCGATCAGGCTTTGCAGCACCGGCGCTGCCCGCGGCGAGCCCGACTCGACCAGTTGCTGCACGTTGGCCAGCGTGTTGAACAGAAAGTGCGGCTCGATCTGCGCGTGCAGCAGGCGCAGCCGCGCGTCGAGCGCCTGCTTCTCCAGCGTGCTTCGCTCCAGCGCAAAGGCCAGCTCCTGCGCGCGGGCCTGGTGGTCGCGCTGGCGGTAGAGAACACCCAGGGCCAGGATCAGCCCGACGATCAGGCTGGCCGCGCTGATGAACATGAAGCCCGAGAGCAAACCTTCGTGCTGCAGGAAGCGCCGCACGTCGCCGTTGACGATCCACAGGTAGGCCAGCATGGTCGCGAGCGGTGCCGCCAGGCACACGGCTAGCAGCTGCGCCACCCAGCGCGGCACCCAGCGCAAGGGCCAGTGGCCGGCGATGTCGAAGGCCAGCAGCACCACGACGCCGACGAACACGGTGCGCCCCAGCACACTGAGGAACGAGGTCTCGAAGATCGGGTTCAGCACCACCGCCACCAGCGTGGCGAGCGACAGGCTGATCGCCAGCCGCAAGGGCTTGAACGAGGCCTTGAGCAAGGCGGCAAGGCCGAGACGGGGCGTGAGCGGTGACGCGGAGGAGTTCATGGCCGTCACGATACGGCCAATCCTTCGCTTTCCCAACGTGCCACGGGGCCTGCTGCGACGAGTGACGGAATCCGGGGGCCGAGCCGCAAAGGGGCTGCGTCGCCGATCCGTCGTCAGGTCGCTTGCGCCTGTGCGGCCAGCACCTCGGCCCTCACCTGCTCGGTGAGTTCGGCCTTCAGCGCCATGAACTCGGGCGTGGTCTTCACCGAGTAATGCCGCGGGTGCGGCAGCGGCACCCTGCGGTCGAGCTTGATGCGCCCGGGGCGCGCGCTCATCACCACAACGCGGCTGCCCATGAACACTGCTTCGTCGATGTCGTGGGTGACGAAGAGCACGGTCTTGCGTTCCGCCTCCCAGATGCCGAGCAGCAGCTCTTGCATCAGCTCGCGCGTCTGGTGGTCGAGCGCGCCGAAGGGCTCGTCCATCAACAGCATGCGCGGGCCGTTTGCCAACGCGCGGGCGATGGCGGTGCGCTGCTGCATGCCACCCGAGAGCTGGCGCGGGTAGTGGCTCTCGAAGCCGGCGAGGCCGACCTTCTGGATGAAGCTCTGCGCGATCTCGATCTGCTGCGCACGCGGCAAGCCGCGCTCGCGCAGGCCGAAGCACACGTTGTCGCGCACCGTAAGCCAGGGGAACAGCGTGTAGCTCTGGAACACCATGCCACGGTCGGCGCCGGGGCCGGCGATGCGCTGGCCGTCGAGCAGCACCTCGCCGCTGCTCGGGTGGTCGAGCCCGGCGACGATGCGCAGCAGCGTGCTCTTGCCGCAACCCGAAGGGCCAAGGATGGTGACGAAGTCGTTCTCGGCGATGCTCAGGTCGGTGGCTTGCAGGGCGAGCGTCTTGCCTTGCACGGTGTCGAACGTGCGGGAGACTTGGCTGATGGTGAGGGTGGAGGCCTGCATGGGTCTTTTCATCGCGGAGGCGCAAAGAACGCAAAGGTCGCAAAGGAATACGAAGGTCTTTCTTTGCGACCTTTGCGTTCTTTGCGCCTTGGCGATGAACCTCTTCGCATGCCGCTTACCTCCCCAAAAGCGCCCAAGGAAACAAGCGCCGGTTCAGCCACTTGAACCCCAGGTCGCTCGCCAGGCCTATGAGCCCGATGACGATGATGCCGAAGATGATCTGGTCGGTGGCCAGCAGCGCCTGGCTGTCGGTGATCATGTGGCCGATGCCGCTCGATGCGCCGATGAGTTCGGCCACGATCACGTAGGTCCAGGCCCAGCCGAGCACCATGCGCAGGATCTCGCAGATCTCGGGGGCCGCGCCGGGGATCAGCACGCGCCACACGAGGCCGCGGTCACTGCTGCCCAGCGTGTAGGCGGCCTCGACCAGGTCGCGCCGCGTGTTGCCCACCACCACGGCGATCATCAGCACCAGCTGGAAGAAGCTGCCGATGAAGATCACCGCGAGCTTCTGCGATTCGCCGATGCCGGCCCACAGGATGAGCAGCGGAATGAAGGCGCTGGCCGGCAGGTAGCGCGCGAAGGACACGAAGGGCTCGAAGAAGGCCTCGACCGGCTTGTAGGCACCCATCGCCACGCCGAGCGGCAAGGCAACGAGTGCGGCGATCACGAAGCCGCCGACCACGCGCCACACCGTCATGCCGATGTCTTTGGCAAAGCCCATCTCGGTGAGCAGGGTCCAGCCGGCTTTCACCATCGTGATGGGGTCGGCGAGAAAGGTCTTGGAGACGAAGCCGCTCAGCGTGGCCGCGGCCCACAACGCGACAAAGACAACGAAGAAGGCGATGCCGAGGGCAACGCGGGTGGTGGGAGCGACGGGGGTGAGAGGTTTCACGTGGGCAGACGCTGGAATAAGCACCGTTCGGGCTGAGCCTGTCGAAGCCCAGCGTGAGCCACAGAGGGCGCGTTGATCACACAACCCTTCGACACGGGGTCTTCGACAAGCTCAGCCCTCTGCTCAGGGTGAACGGAGGTGCTACTTGATGAACTGCGTGTCCGCCAGCTTCGTCAGATCAGGAATCTGCCGAATGATCCCCGCCTCGAGCAGCAGGTCGGCCGCCTCTTTGGTGAACGCAGCATGCTCGCCCGAGAAGAACTTCTGGTTCGCCGCGCGGTCTTGCCAGCGCAGGTACTTTTGCGAACTCTCGAAGGCCTCGCCGGTCTGCTTCACATCAGCGCCCATGATCTCGAAGCTCTTCTTCGGGTCGGCCTTGATCATCTCGACGGCATCGAAATACGAATCGGCGATGGCCTTCGCGACCTTCGGGTTCTCGGCCAGGAACTTCGGTGCACAGCCGAAGGTGTCCATCACCATCGGGTAGTCGAGCGTGGTCGCGATGATCTTGCCCGCTTCGGGCTTGGCGCGCACGGTGGAGAGGTAGGGCTCGTAGGTCATGCCCGCGTCGAGATCGGCATTGCCGGCCACGAACGCGGCAGCAGCGGCCTGCGGCTCCAGGTTGACGACCTTCACGTCCTTGATCGAGAGGCCGTTCTTCTTCAGCATCCATGCAAGCGTGAAGTACGGTGCAGTGCCGGGCGCGCTGGCGGCCACGGTCTTGCCTTTCAGGTCGCTGATCTTCGCGATGCCAGGCTTGACCACCATGCCGTCGGCGCCGTAGCTCTTGTCGAGCTGGAAGATCTGCGTGGCGGCCACGCCGTTCGCGTTCCAGACCACCCAGGTTTCGACGGTGGTGGCGGCGCACTGGATGTCGCCCGAGGCAAGCACCAGGTGGCGGTCTTTCTGCGGGATCTTCTTGATGGTGACGTCGAGCCCGTGCTTCTTGAAGATGCCGGCTTCCTTGGCGAGCGTGAGCGGTGCGAAGCCCGTCCAGCCGGACATGCCAATGGCAACCTTGGTTTCCTGGGCGTGTGCAGCCGCGGTGGCAATGGCGGCAACGCACATCGCGATGAGGGTCTTCTTCATGAGGAGTCTCTTTCGGTGGCGGTGGAATGGTTGACCCATGTTCGCAAGATATGCGCCAGCCGGCCATGGTGGAAGCGCGAACCCTGACACCTACAATCCGCCCCCCAACCCTCTGCGCACCCATGTTCAAGAACGCCCTCCTCTACCGCATCGGCCCCTGGGAGCCGCCCTCCAGCGCCGAGATCGAAAGCCGCCTCGACACCGGCCGCTTCGTCGAATGCGGCGCCTCGCAACTCGAATCCGCCGGCTGGGTCGAACCGCGCGGCGAGAAGAACGGCGTGCTGATGGAAGGCGTGGGCGGCCAGCTCATCCTGAAGCTGTGCATCGAACGCAAGGCCGTGCCCAGCCAGGTGGTGAAGAACACGCTGGAGCAGCAGCTCGAGAAGATCGAGGCCGACACCGGCCGCCGGCCCAAGGGCAAGAAAGCCCGCGAGCTGAAGGAAGACATCGTGCACGGCCTGCTGCCGCGTGCGTTCCCGAAGCGGTCGACCACGACGATCTGGATCGACCCGCGCGCCAAGCTGGTGACGGTGGGAGCCGGCAGCGTGAAAGCTGCCGACCGCATCGTCAGCATGCTGGTCGAGTTGCTGGGCGGTGGCATCACCCTCACGCTGCTGCAGACCGAGACCTCGGCCGGCACCGCCATGGCCGAATGGCTGAAGACGCGTGAAGCGCCACCCGGTTTCACCATCGACCGCGAGTGCGAGCTGAAGCAGCCCGACAGCGAGAAGTCGACCGTTCGCTACGCGCGCCACACGCTGGACATCGAAGAAGTCGGCGAGCACATTGCGCAGGGCAAGCTGCCCACGCAGCTCGCGATGACCTGGAACAGCCGTGTCTCCTTCGTGCTCACCGAAGCCATGACGATCAAGAAGATCAAGTTGCTCGACGTGGCGCTCGAAGGTGCCGGCTCCACCGGCGGCAAGGAAGACAACGGCTTCGACGCCGACGTGGCCATCACCACCGGCGAGCTGGGCCAGTTGATCCCCGACCTCATCAACGCGCTGGGCGGTGAACTCGCGCGCGACAAGCCGCTGCAAGCCTGAGATTCCGCGTGGGCTCCATCGCGATCATCGGCACCGGTCGCCTCGGCGCGACGCTGGCGGTGGCCTTGCACCGCGTGGGTGTCGAGATCGCGATGGTGGCGAATCGCAACGCCGCGTCGGCGCAGCAGTTGGCAGCACGGCTCGGGAGCTGCCGTGCCGTCAACACGAATGAAGCAGCGCAGGCCGACCTGGTGTTCGTCACCGTGCCCGACGACGCACTCGCGCCCGTGGCCGCGCAACTGCCGTGGCGGCGCGGGCAGGCAGTCGTCCACTGCAGCGGCGCCACCGAGATCGCTGTGCTGCAGCCTGCGGCCGATGCCGGCGCCGCGATCGGCGGCTTTCATCCGCTGCAGATCTTTTCCGACCCGGCCCGCGCACTCGACCTGATCGCCAGCAGCTCGGTGGCCATCGAAGGCCCGCCCGAGCTTGAAGCGCAGTTGCAGCAGCTGGCCGAGCTGCTCGGCATGCACCCGATCCACCTGCCGCCCGGCGCACGCGCGCTGTACCACGGCGGTGCCAGCTACGCGGCGAGCTTCCTGTTGTCGATGCTGGCTGAGGCGGTGGCCGCGTGGCGTAGCTTCGGTGTGGACGAAGCCCAGGCGCTGCAGGCCCTGCTGCCACTGGCGCAGGGCACGCTGGCTGCGGCCGCAAGCAAGGGCTTGTCGGCGGCCGTGGCGGGGCCGGTGTCGCGTGGCGACGCCGGCGTGATCGCGCAGCACCTCGCCGCGTTCGACGCGCTCGGCCCGGAACACGCCGCGCTCTATCGCGAGATGACGCTCCGCCAGCTCTCACTGGTTCAAGCCACGCACCGCCTGAGCGAAGAGCAAGCCGAACGCGTGCGAAGCATCACTTCCCCAGAATGAACTTCACGATCTGGGTACGCGTGCCCGGGTCATCGTCGAACCCGCCATGCGATCGGCTGGAGCTGACCGGGCCGGGCGACGAATACATCGTCGTGTTCGGCAGCTTCTTCGCATAGTCGGCAAAGAACTTCTCCATGCCGAGGATGGGCGTTGTGTCACCACCCTCGAAGGACTCGCTCACCAGGTACAACAGCGAGCGCCGATACGGCCCACAGCTGCCGTCGTCCTGCTCGGCCTGGTCGGTGAGGTGGAACTGCTGGTAGCGCTTGACCACGCCCGAATCGAGGTGCGGCCGCACCAGGCGGTTGAAGGTGTCGAGCCGCACCGCCGGCGCCATGAAGCTCACCGACTCGAAGCGCATACCCTCCTTCGCCAGCCGCTCGATCATGAAACTCGCGACGATGCTGCCGGCCGAGTGGCCAACGAAGTGCATGCGGATCTTCTTGTTGGCCACGCCGTGCTTGAAGTGCTGGTACAGGCGCACGCCGCCGGGTTCGTCGACCTCCAGCGCATCGGCGAGTGCGGGCCGGTAGGCGCTCATCGCGTCGGCGTTCTGCTTCATCTCGCCCCAGATGCCCGTGCCGGGGCGCGCCAGCAACTGCTCGAGCCGCTGGTTCCACCAATTCTTCAGCGAAAAGCCGGTGGTGCGCGGCACGTCCTTCACCGCGTCTTCGATGCAGCCGAGCAGTGCGGAGAAGAAATCGGTCTCCCACATCAGGAAGATCGGGAACACCTTCGCGTCGTACAGCAAGGGAATCCATTGCGCGGCGATGTCGGCGGCTGCGGTCTCGCCGACCAGCCCCCCGTGCGCGTAGATGCACACGTCGACCACATCGTCTTCGAGCCCCCACTTCTTGCGCGCTTCTGCCAAGTGCACCTCGACCAATGCGCGCACGTCGTCAGGCTGGGTGCGGAACACGCCGCTGTTGCTGAGCGCGCCGTTGTTGCCCATGTTGACGATGAAGGGCGAGATCTCGCGGTTGCGCAGCACCTCGCTCGCCGCCAAGGCCACGCGGCCGGCCGCATCGGTACGCAGGCTGATGGCCTTGGAGATGGCGGTGTGGTCTTGCGTCACCACGCCGAGCTGCGCGACCCAGCAGTCCATCGCGTTGCTCTGCCAGTCGTCGTAGCTGATGATCCCGTAGCCGTACGAGCCCCACGCCGGCCCCCACGAGTTCTGGATCAGGAAGCCGCGCTCGTTGTAGCCGACGATCGCGAAGGCATGGCCCGGGTGCGCCGCGTGCCCGCCTTTCACCGGGATCTCGAACATGCCTTTGAACGAGGTCGGCCGCCGCTTCAGCTGCGGCTGGTTCATGCCTTCGTCCCAGCCCGAATGGCAGCCCGCGCTCGCGTAGATGATGCCGACCTCGTTGAGCGCCGCGTGCATGTCGGTGATGGACTGCGTGTCGATGCGGTAGTACGCGCCGAGCGGGCGCTTGACGGCGTCGAACCACCAGTCTTCCGACAGCTTCTTGCTGGCCGCCGGCATGCCGACCTCGGGGAACAGCTCCGCACGACACGCACCGTGCTTGAACCAGCCCTTGAGCGCACCACGCAGGCTCGACCCTTTGTCTTCGACCGACCCCGGGAACTCGTCGTAGCGCCGCGCCATGGAATACAGCATGCAGGGCGAGATGGCCGGTGCGTTCTCGCGCCTGGACGTGCGCAGCAGGTGCTCCACCACCAGCGACAGGCCGAACCCGGTGCAGGCGTTGGTGTCGCCCTGGTCCTTGACCGGCAACGGCACGCTCGGGAAGAGCGTGGCTGCCGGCGTGCGGCCCACGTTCGGGCGGAATGGACGGTCGCGGGAGTCGGGCGCATCCGGCCGCGCGACCCGCATGAACAGTTGCTTGGGCGGCGCCTTCGTCGCCTTGCTCTTCGTCGTGCCGGCTTTTGTGGGCTTGCGCGTGGCCATGGCTTGTCTCCTCACAGGGTGAGGCGGCATCGTCGAACCGGCGGGCGGCAGCGTCAAGACTGCGAAGTTGGGGGGGCGGCTCGCGCGCGCCCACGAAAAAGGGCGCCGCAGCGCCCCTTGTCAGTCTCAGTGCCAGCCGATCACTTGATCGCCTTGAAGCGCACCCGCTTCGGCCGCGCGCCTTCTTCACCCAGGCGCCTCTTCTTGTCGGCCTCGTACTCCTGGTAGTTGCCGTCGAAGAAGTTCCACTTCGAGTCGCCTTCACAGGCCAGGATGTGCGTGGCGATGCGGTCGAGGAACCAGCGGTCATGGCTGATCACCATGATGGAGCCGGCGAATTCGAGCAGCGCGTCTTCGAGCGCACGCAGGGTTTCGACGTCGAGGTCGTTCGACGGTTCGTCGAGCATCAGCACATTGCCGCCCTGCGACAGCGTCTTGGCCAGGTGCAGCCGCCCGCGTTCACCGCCAGAGAGGCTGCCCACCAGCTTCTGCTGGTCGTTGCCCTTGAAGTTGAAGCGGCCGATGTAGGCGCGCGACGGCATCACGAACTTGCCGACGATGATGTTGTCGAGCCCGCCCGACACGTCTTGCCACACGGTCTTGTCGGCACTCAGCGATTCGCGGCTTTGGTCCACAAAGGCCAACCTGGCTGTCGGCCCGATCTTCACGGTGCCGCTGTCGGGCTTCTCTTGCCCCGAGATCATGCGGAACAGCGTCGACTTGCCAGCGCCGTTCGGGCCGATGATGCCGACGATGGCACCAGCCGGCACCTTGAAGCTCAGGTCGTCGATCAGCACGCGGTTGCCGAAGCTCTTGGTCACGCCGTCGAACTCGATCACTTCGTGGCCGAGGCGGTCGCCCACCGGGATGAAGATCTCGTTGGTCTCGTTGCGCTTCTGGTAGTCGACGTCGGAGAGCTCTTCAAAACGCGCAAGGCGCGCCTTGCTCTTGGCCTGGCGACCCTTCGGGTTCTGGCGCACCCACTCCAGTTCCTTCTTCATCGCCTTGGTGCGGGCGTCTTCGGTCTTCTGCTCCTGCTCGAGCCGGCCTTCCTTCTGCTCGAGCCAGGTCGAGTAGTTGCCCTTCCAGGGGATGCCCGATCCGCGGTCGAGTTCGAGGATCCACTCTGCCGCGTTGTCGAGGAAGTAGCGATCGTGGGTGATGGCCACCACGGTGCCCGGGAAGCGCTGCAGGAACTGCTCCAGCCAGTCGACCGACTCGGCGTCCAAGTGGTTGGTCGGTTCGTCGAGCAGCAGCATGTCGGGTTTGCTCAGCAGCAAGCGGCACAGCGCCACGCGGCGCTTCTCGCCACCGGAGAGCTTGCCGATGACGGCATCCCACGGCGCGAGGCGCAGCGCGTCGGCGGCGAGTTCGAGCTGCAGGTCGGTGTTCTCGGAACCGGCGGCTGAGATGACGGCCTCAAGCTCGGCCTGTTCGGCGGCGAGCTTGTCGAAGTCGGCGTCTTCGGCAGCGTATTCGGCATACACCTCGTCAAGCCGCTTCTTGGCAGCCAGCACGCCGCCGATGCCTTCTTCCACCGCTTCGCGCACGGTCTGGTCGGGGTTCATCACCGGCTCCTGCGGCAGGTAGCCGATCTTCAGGCCCGGCATGGGGGTGGCTTCGCCCTCGATGTCCTTGTCGACGCCGGCCATGATCTTGAGCAGCGTGCTCTTGCCCGAGCCGTTCAGGCCCAGCATGCCGATCTTGGCCCCGGGGAAGAAGCTGAGGGAGATGTTCTTGAGGATCTGGCGCTTCGGCGGAACGATCTTGCCGACGCGGTTCATGGTGAAAACGTACTGGGCCATGGGGCGCTGCTCACTTGGGTGGAACGGGGAAGCCGGAATTATCCGGGACAACCCGCTCCACCTCGCACATTGCGCCCTTAAAGTTTCCCAGGCGCTCTGCAGGCCCTTCGGTCCTTAGAAATTGCCGGTGATGGTCGGGCTCTTGACCGGGGTGGCCGCCAGCGGGAGGCTTGCCGTGGTGGAAGCCAGGCGGAATTTTGCATAGATCTCGTCATTGCCCTCCCAATCTTCGTCCAGCGAGCTGCGGTTCACCGTGCGGGTGAAGGTGAAGCTCCCGTCTTCGAGAATGGTTTTGGAGGCGATCGAGAACAGCGCATCGTCCGCGCCGTTGAGGCCGCTATCCGCGCCCAGGATGTTGCACTTCAGCCGGAACTTGAGCCCGAGGAGCTTGATGAAATTCTCTTCGACGGCGTCGAAGGTGGCCCTGACAGAGGCCGTCACTTTTACTTGAGTGGTGCCCGAGACGAGTTCGATTTTCAGCGTGGGATTTGACAGCGTTGGCATGATGAATATTTCCTTGTGTTGACACAGATGCTTGCAGGCAGGTGGTGGCCATCGCCGCATCTTGAAAGCGAGAGCAGCCCGAGGGCTCCTGCATGTACAGACGCAGGCGGCCGGTCGAACGGATCCCCCTAACTTCGTGTCAACGTCCTGCATAGAATGGCCGCCCACTCCCGAGCGATGCATGAGCGAGATCACGCTGCTGCTGGAACAAGCGCAGGCGGGCGACACCGCGGCGAAAGACCGCCTGTACACCCTGCTCTACAGCGACCTGAAGCGCCTGGCGCGTGCGCACCTGTCGAAGGCCGGGCCGATCACGCTCGACCCGAGCGCCATCGTTCATGAGGCCTGGCTGCGCTGCGATGGCGGGCAGAACACCGGTAGCCGCAAGCAGTTCTTCGCCTATGCCAGCGCGGTGATGCGCAGCGTGATCGTCGACCACGTGCGCGAGCGCATGGCACAGAAGCGTGGCAGCGGCATCGCCGATGTGACGCTCAGCACCGCTGCCTTCGACGAGCTGCCCGGCCAGCCCGATGCGGTGAACGTGGACGAAGCCCTGCAGGCCCTGGGCCGCATCGACGAGCGCGGCCACAAGCTGGTCGAGATGCGCTACTTCGGCGGCATGACGATGGAAGAGATCGCCGAGGTGATGGAGCTGTCGGTACCCACGCTCAAGCGCGACTGGCGCCGCGCACGCGCCTTCCTGTTCGATTACCTCAGCCGCTGATGCGCTGACCGCCGTGGCCGGCACCTTGTCATCGACCCAGGCCTGGCGCGAGGTGCTGGCACTGTTCGACCGCTGGGCCGCGGCCGCCGACGAGCCTTCGCGCGAAGCCGAGTTGCAGCGCGTGCAAGCCGAGCAGCCCTCGCTCTACCCGCGCCTGGTGGCGATGATCGGCGCCGACCGCGCCGCCGAGTCCCGAGACTTCCTGAGCGACGGAGCGACGAAGCTCGCCGTGCCCGGCGCGGCTGACGACCCTGCCCAGCACGCCGGCATGCGGCTGGGCGCCTGGGAGCTGCGCGACCCGATCGGCAGCGGTGGCATGGGGCAGGTGTGGCTGGCCACGCGCAGCGACGGCCTCTACAGCGGCCGCGCTGCCGTGAAGCTGCTGCACGCTGCCGGCATGGGCACGCAGGCGCAGGCACGCTTCGCCCGCGAAGGCGAATTTCTCGCGCGGCTCGCGCACCCGCACATCGCGCAGCTGCTCGATGCCGGCTTCACCGCCGGCGGCGCGCGCTACCTCGTGCTCGAGTACGTGGCCGGCGAGCGCATCGACCATTGGTGCGACGCGCGCAAGCTCGGCATCGACGCGCGCCTGCTGCTCTTCATGCAGGTGTGCGACGCGGTGGCCTATGCGCACACGCACTTGGTGGTGCACCGCGACCTCAAGCCGGCCAACATCCTGGTGAGCGACGACGGCCACGTGAAGCTGCTCGACTTCGGCGTGGCCAAGCTGATGGTCGATGCCGATGAAGGCAGTGAACTCACCGAACTCACACGCGCAGGCGCGGCCGGCCTCACCCCCGAATACGCCGCGCCCGAACAGGTCGAAGGCGGGGCCATCACCACCGCCACCGACGTGTATGCGCTCGGCGTGGTGCTGTTCGGGCTGCTCAGCGGTGCGCGGCCGTATGGCGGAACCTCGCGCGGTGCGGCTGCATTGGCCCGCGCCATCGTCGAAGAGCCACCGCGCAGCCTGACTGCCGCGCTGCGCGAGTCACCCGATGCAGCGCTCTCGCGCGGCATCAGCCTCGCTTCGCTGGAGCAGGCACTGCGCGGTGACCTGGAGACCATCGTCGCCAAGGCCTTGAAGAAGGCCCCGCAAGAGCGCTACGCCACCGTGCAGGAGCTGCGCGACGACCTGCAGCGGCATCTGGCCCACGAACCGGTGAGCGCGCAGCCTGACACCTTCGGCTACCGCACCAGCAAGTTCGTGCAGCGCAACCGTGCCCAGGTGGCCGTGCTGGCCGCGCTCGTGCTCACGCTGGTGGCCGGCATCGCAGCCACCACCTGGCAGTGGCGTACCGCACTGCAGGAGGCCGATCGCACGCACGCGGTGGTGCAGCTGCTGACGGGCATCTTCACCGAGCTGAATCCCGCGGACTCCGGGGCGGCCAAGGTGCCCGTGGTCGACCTGCTGCGCCGCGGCTGGAGCGAGTCGCAAAAGACACTGCGCGACGACCCGGCGCTGCAGGCCGAAGTGGCCCAGCCCCTGGGCCTGATGCTGTCCGCAGCCGGCGACCCGGAGCAGGCCCATGCGGCCCTCTCGCTCAGCCACGCGCACCTGCGCGAAGCCAGGCGCACCCGCAGCCACGACTACCTGCGGGTCACCTTCGAACTCGGCTACGCGGCCTCGCTGCTGGGCCGCAACGACGCGGCCCGCGGGCACTATCACGACGTAATCGATACGGCCGCCACCATGGACGCCAGCCGCTTCGTGGAGCCCGTCCACGCACGCTCGCGCCTGGGCACACTGGCGCGCACTGAAGGCCGGCTCGACGAGGCGGAGCGCGATCTGCGGCTGGCAGCCAGCCAGGCCGAAGCCCGCTTCGGGCGCGGCCACCCGGCGCACCGGCTGGCCTTGTCCGAACTGGCCGAGGTGGTGAAGGAGACGGGCCAGTGGAACGAGGCCCGGCAGCTCTACGCCGCCGTCTACGCCGACCTCACCGACAAGCGCACGCCCGCCGCGGCGCGCGCCCGCTACGGCATGGCCGAACTCGACGTCGAGCTCGGCCAGTACGCCCGCGCCGAGACCGTGATGCCGGCTCTCATCGACTTGCTGGTCGAGCTCTGGGGCGATGACGACAACTACACGGTCTATGCGCGGGTGTGGCATGCCGTCGCGCTGCATCACCTGGGGCAGCATGGCCAAAGCGACCAGGCAATCGCGCTGGCGATGCAGTCGGCGCCGAAGACCGGCAACCCGGCTGTCATGCGGGTCGTGCAGTTCATCGGCGCCCGCCTGCTGCTGCGCCGCGGTCAGGTCGACCAGGCAGAGCCTCTGCTGCGCGCCGCCCTGCGCGAAGACGAAGTGGCAGGCCCCTCGGCGCGCGGGCGTGCCGCGCGCACGCGCGCCCTGCTGGGCGAATGCCAGCTCCGCCGCGGTGATGCGGCCGCCGCAGTTGCCACGCTCAACCGCACCCTGGCCGACCAGCGCGCGCTGTTCGGCGCACAGCACAAGGACATGTGGCCCACGCTGATGCTGCTGGCCATCGCCACCGATGCCTTGCACGGCGTCACTCAGGCCTTGCCCCAATACGAGAAAGCCCAGGAGGTGGCGGTCAACCGCTTGCCGGCAGGGCACCCTCAACAGGCCCTGGCAGAGCTGCTGCTGGCGCAGTCGACTTGGCGGCAAGCGCCCGGCGACGCCACAGCCCGTGCGCTGCTGCAAGCCAGCACTGCGTTTCAAGGCGCCTTGCCCAAACGATCCGATCTCGGCGCCATTTCCGTCTATTCTCAGAAGCTGCTGGCGCAAACACCGCAGCCCCGGCTGCAAGTGGCCGAGTTGTGGCCCCTGCTGATGTTCTGACCCAACCCAAGGAGCGAATACATGAAGACGACGATGCTTCTCAAGACCGGCCTCTGCGCCTCGATGGCCCTCGTTGCATGGACCGGCACGCCGGCGGCGTTCGCCATGCCGGCCGCGCCCGCGGCCTCGGCGACCAAGTCCAAGGTCAGTGCGGCCCCCGCCATGAAGGCTTCCAGCGCCTCACTTCCAGGCCGCGCAGCCTCGACGCTGGGGGGCGGCGGAACGCACACCCCGACGCGGCCCACTGGCACGGCCTCGGCCGTGACCCAGTAAGGCGCGCCGGGCGCCCTGGCGCTCAGACCCCGATCCCTGCCGAAACGGTTGCGGTCCTGGCGCTCACCGGCGCACCGGAGAGCGTGACATTCGCGTACACCTCATCGGAGCGCGGCATCTGGATCAGCACGCCGCCGACGATGTGCGACACGGTACCCGAGTCTTCATCCAGCGTGACGTTGGAGATGGCGCGCTTTTCCGAGTAGCTCACGCTACCAGCCGCAGTGACCGTGATGGTCTTGTAGGGCTTGGGCAGGAACAGGAAGGGCGCGGTCCAGTTGTAGGTGTAGAGCAGGTCGTCGCCGACTGCATCGCTTGCGGGCAGCTTGTCGCCGCTCAAGTCTTCGCCGAACACCTTGATCTCCAGGCGGTAGGTCTTGCCCACGTCGCCCGCATCGAAGGTGATGTTGCCCGCGACCGTGACGTCGCGCTTGTTGCTGACGGTGTTGCCCAGAGTAAGAGTGGGCGTGCTGAGTGTTGGCATGAGAGTCTCCTGATGGATGGATGAAAAGAGGGAGCGCAACGGGTGCCGCGCTCCTGCGGGGAAGGGTTCAGATGAAGAAGTCCGAGGTCTTCTGGCCCCAGCCGCTCCAGGTGTGGCCACCGTCGGTCGAGCGGTTGCCCCAGACGCGGAAGTCGCCGCCGAAGGCGCAGGCGTTCAGCACCAGCCCGTTGCTGCTGGTCGCAAGCGATGGCGCCGAAGTGAAAGCGCCGTCCGGCACGGCCTCCCAGTGCGCCTGCCAGGTGCTGCCCGAGTCGGTGCTGGTGTTGCGCCACATGTGGCCGTCGGTGCCGCGGCCCATGAAGTGCACGCGCTTGCCGTCGTCCGCCACCGCGGCACCCAGGCCCGAGGTGAAGATGCCCAGGCCGATCGGCGCCCAGTGCGGCTTGAAGTTCGCGCCGCCGTCGAACGACATGTTGTGCCAGGCGCGCATGTCGTTACCGCGTGCCACGGCGTGCACCACCTTGCCGTCGGCCGATACCGCGAGAGCCGGCGCCGACGTGAAGACGCCTTCGCCGATCGGCGTCCAGTCGACCCAGTGCGCACCGGCATCGACCGAGTGCGTGCGCCACATGCGCTTGTCGTTGCCGATGCCCACGGCATGCACGATGCTGCCGTCGGCGCTGCAGGCGATGGCCGGGCCGGTGGTGAACACGCCGGCACGAATGGGCACCCAGCCCTGCCAGTGCGCGCCGCCATCGGTCGACCCGCCGAACCAGGCGTGGTTGTCGAGGCCGCGGCCGATCACGTACAGGCGCTGACCGTCGCTCGACACAGCCGCTCCGAGCCCGGAGTTGATGCGCACGGGCCCGAAGTCGCCGGCGGCCTGCCAGTGGGCGCCGCTGTCGGTCGAACGGCTGCGGAACACCTTGCCGTCGTGGCGCCGGCCGAACAGCATCATGTCGGCGCCTGCCAGCGTGATGGCCGGCACCGGGTGCACGCCCTCGATCAACTCGGGGCTGCCGGTGCCGAAGAGTTCGTTCCAGTGGTCGTGCATCGCGCGGGCCACCAGCAGCATCTCGCCCGCGGCCGGGCCGGCGAAGGTCGAGTTGGTATTGGACATCGACGCGAATCCGAACTTCTGGTCGAGGTGCACCGACAAGGCGGCATAGCTCACGCCGATGTCGCCGGTGTGCCATATCTCGGCCTGGCTCGAGCCCGGCTGCGTGGACGACCAGCCGCCGCGCACGAAGCTGGTGGCGGTCGACACCTGGTGCGTCTGCATCGTGCTGCGCGTGGCGGCGGTGAAGAGCTGCGGGTCGGGGCGGATCTGTTCGCGGATGAACTTGCCCATGTCGTCGGCCGACATGCACACGCTGCCCACCGGCGCGCGGCAATGCCAGCTGTAGGCCGGCTTGTGGGTGTCGGGGTCGGGCGTGGTGGTCATCGTGTCGGCATTCCACGCGTGCTCCCACGGGCCGTTGAGTGCGGCGGTGCTGGTGACACCCGAGCCCGAGTTCGTCATGCCCAGCGGCTGGAAGATGTGCTGCTGGAGCATGTCCTCGTAGGTCTGGCCGGTTTTGTGCTCGGCCATCGAGGCCGCGATGATGCCGCCGCCGCTGTATTCGAAGCCGCTGCCGGGCGGCCAGTACGAAGGCGCGTCCAGCACGGCCGCCTTGATGTAGGTGCGCCGCCGTGCCATCAGCTTGGGCTTGGTCATGTCGGCCGCGGTGTAGGTCTTCCAGTCGTTCAACTGATCGGCGGCCGGCGTGTAGGGCATGCCCGAGGTGTGGGCGATGAGCTGCTCGATGGTCACCTGCTTGTAGCCGTCGCGCGAGGCGGGCACGTCCCAGATGCTGGCGTAGACGCTGCCGAGCTGCGTGCTCCATTGCAGGCCGCCGATGCCGTCCTGGATCAGCTTGCCGATCAGGTTGGCGGTGAACACCTTGCTGATGGAGCCGAGGTTGAACTTGTCGGTGGGCTGGATGGCGTTGCCCGCGCCCGAAGCACCGAGCTTGCGAACGCCTTGCTGGCCGCTGACGATGGTGCTGCCTGCGTCGCGCACCAGCACGGCGGCCAGTGCGGGCACGGCGCATTCGGCGATGGTTTCGCGTAGCTTCTGTTCGAGGAATTGCTGGGCCTTGGTGCTCATGGTGGTGTCTCCGTGGGTTGACCGCACCAACACCGGTACGGCTTGCAAGGAAAGACGCGAACAAGCCGACGAACAGATCACACATCCCACGTTGTAGGGGGACTGCCCGCTGATACACTGCGCCACCAGCCCAGACACCAGTCACTGCGCTGACGTCAGTTCTGACACGAGCCGTGCTCTACACCAGCGCCAAGCTCCCTGCCTCTTCTGCCTGCGACTGGCGCTCTCCGTGAGCGACGGGCCGATCTGCTCCCCGGAATCCCCACATGTCTTTCGACTCTCTCGGCCTTGCCGAGCCGCTGCTGCGTGCCGTGCACGAACAGGGTTACACCGTCCCCACTCCCATCCAGGCGCAAGCCATCCCCATCGTGCTCACCGGCGGCGATTTGCTCGGCGGCGCACAGACCGGCACCGGCAAGACCGCCGGCTTCACGCTGCCGCTGCTGCACCGCCTGATGGCCACGCCATCGGTGCGCGACGCGCGCGGCAAGATGCCCATCCGCGCGCTGATCCTCACGCCGACCCGCGAACTCGCGGCGCAGGTGGAAGAGAGCGTGCGCACCTACGGCAAGTACTCCAAGCTGACATCGATGGTGATGTTCGGTGGCGTGGGCATGCAGCCGCAGATCGACAAGCTCAAGCGCGGGGTCGACATCCTCGTCGCCACGCCGGGCCGCCTGCTCGACCACGCGCAGCAGCGCACGCTCGACCTGAGCCACATCGAGATCTTCGTGCTCGACGAAGCCGACCGCATGCTCGACATGGGCTTCATCCACGACATCAAGAAGGTGCTGGCGCTCGTGCCGGCCAAGAAGCAGAGCCTGCTGTTCTCGGCCACCTTCAGCGACGAGATCAAGGCCCTGGCCGACCGCCTGCTGAACAAGCCGGCGCTGATCGAAGTGGCACGCCGCAACCAGACCAACGACAGCATCGCGCAGAAGGTTCACCCCGTCGGCCGCGAGCTGAAGAAAGACCTGCTCGTGCACCTCATCAAAGAGAACAACTGGCATCAGGTGCTGGTGTTCACGCGCATGAAGCACGGTGCCAACCGGCTGGTGGAGCATCTGGTGAAGCAAGACATCAGCGCGATGGCCATTCACGGCAACAAGAGCCAGAGCGCGCGCACCAAGGCGCTGGCCGATTTCAAGAGCGGTGACCTGCAGGTGCTCGTCGCCACCGACATCGCGGCCCGCGGCATCGACATCGACCAGCTGCCGCACGTCGTCAACTACGAGCTGCCCAACGTGCCCGAAGACTACGTGCACCGCATTGGCCGCACCGGCCGCGCGGGCGCGCAAGGCGAAGCGGTGTCACTGGTGTGCGTGGACGAGAACGGCTTCCTGCGCGACATCGAGAAGCTCATCAAGCGCGAGATCCCCAAGGAAATCATCCCCGGCTTCGCGCCCAGCCCGAACGAGCGCCCCGAGCCCATCGTGCTAGGCCGCATGACGATCGGCGAAGGCGCTGGCCGTGGCGGCCACCGCAGTGGCGGCGGAGGTGGTGGTGGCGGCGGCGGACGGGGTGGCAATTCCGGCCGTGGCCGCAACGACGGGCGCAGCAGCGAGCCCCGCAACAATGACCCGCGTTCGGCACCGCGCTCGCCCGCACGCGAAGGCGGGCACGCACCGGCGCGCCAGGCCCAGCCTGCTGCACGCCCGCAAGGCCCGCGCCGTGATGGCGGCGGTAGCGGCAAACCGCCGTCGCGTTTGACGCAACCCAAGCGCTGAGTACAGTGGCCATCCACGATGGCCGCTGAACCCTCGCCCTCACGCATCGCCCTGCTGGCCGGCAGCACCGGCCTCATCGGCCGGGCTTTGCTGCCCATGCTGCTGGCTTCACCGCGTTATGCGCAGGTGCGTGCCCTGCTGCGCCGGGCAGTGCCTGACCTGCCCGCCAGTCCCAAGCTGCAGGTGCAGGTGGTCGACTTCCAGTCACTGCCTGCGCTGCCGAAGGTCGATGACGTGTTCATCGCCCTGGGCACGACCATCAAGGTGGCCGGCTCGCAGGCAGCGTTTCGCCAGGTCGACTTCGATGCGGTGGTGAGCACCGCCCGCGCAGCCCGTGCGGCGGGCGCATCGCGTCTGGCCGTGGTGTCGTCACTGGGTGCCGATGCGAAATCGCGCGTGTTCTACAGCCGCGTGAAGGGCGAGATGCAAGAGGCCATCACCGCGCTCGGGTTCGATTTAGTCGTCATCGTGCAGCCTTCGCTCCTCGTCGGCGACCGCACGGCGCTGGGGCAACCCGTGCGCGCGGGCGAAGTGTGGGGCGCCCGCCTGATGGGCTGGCTGCCCAGAAGCGTGCGGCCCATCTCTGCCGCTCGGGTCGCCGAGGGCATGCTGCGCGCCCTGGCCAGCCCCACGCCCGGCACCCAGGTCCTGCGCTCAGAGTCTGTGAACATTTACCGGCACGAATGCTGCGTGTTCTTTGGCATGACCAGCATCACGAGCGAAGCGGGGCCGAATGGGCACACAGGCGCACTGTTTGAGGGGCTGTGCGTTCCTGCGGA